>ERZ1034687.22-NODE-22-length-95280-cov-24.402436_pt1 | contig 95280 bp, 77 predicted proteins | sample MGYA00520704_ERZ1034687 | MGnify/ENA primary metagenome ERZ1034687 (study PRJEB33766, sample SAMN09781762) | gut metagenome | biome: gut microbiome | host: Homo sapiens | place: Madagascar | study: EMG produced TPA metagenomics assembly of the PRJNA485056 data set... | reverse complement strand
TTAAATAATAATATAAGGTGGTATAGCTCATCTCATCATTTTGTTTGATCTTTAAGTTTATATGAATAATCTTGCTTAGTTATATCCTGCACTTAAAATAAAGTTATAACCTTTTGTGGCGTTCTGGATAAGTTTTGGCTTTTAGTTAGTGTTGTTAGCTATTAACTTTCAATATCCAGTCGGTCGTTAGGTCTCTACATTATTATAAGGTAGGAATGGTATTTTTTGTACCATTTTAACTTTCTGTATGCAAATGTAACTCCTTTTGCGCTTACTTGTACTTTTTTTAGAGTTAAAAACAGCATTCTTATTGTGCAAACGTTTGCATAATATTTGCCTTAGGTACATCTTTAGGTACTTTAACCAGAAAGGTTTAAAACAGCTCCATTTTTATGGAAATATAGTAACAGAACTTTCGCATGTGATTCAAGAACGGGATGAAGGAGCTGGAACCCATATAAGCAGCACGCCCTGAAAGGGCAGAAGCTCTTAGCCCAGGGCATCGCCCTGGGTATAGTAACAGTTAGCAATGCGCCCTGTAAGGGCAAAAGCTTTATAAATTTCAGTGTGAGTTTTAAAGCTTTTGCCCTTACAGGGCGCCAAGTTTGCGAACATGATAACCCAGGGCGTTGCCCTGGGCTAAGAGCTTCTGCCCCTTCAGGGCGTGCTGCTTCTATGAGCTTCTGTCCCTTACCTATGCTTTCGACCGGTGACCGTTGGCTCAGGGCGTGCTGCTTCTATGAACTTCTGCCCTTTACCTATGCTTTCGACCGGTGACCGTTGGCTCAGGGTGTGCTGCTTCTATGAACTTTCGCCCTTTACCTTTGCTTTACCCTTCGGCCAGCTATTTTCAATTCCGCTACGCGCAGGTGACCGTTGGCTCAGGGCGTGCAGAGTAATTTCAACCGTACAGGTCATATTATTTTCGGTTAGTTATGAATTTGTTCTGTCTCTTGCGGATAAATCTATATTCCGTGACACGGAACGGCCGTTCCAAATCACGGAATGGCGGTTCCGAACCACGGAATGTACGTTCCGTGTCACGGAACGGAACTTTTTGTAGTTTAAACAAAACATTTATATAGTATAAGAGTAAGCAGAGAGTAGTTACAAATGAAATATTAACAATGAATTATAGAATTATGGAAAAAGTAAAAGAGCCCATTAAGATATGGGCAAAACCCCTCAGGAATGGCAACAAGGCACTTTATCTTAGAAGATATATTGCCGGTTCTCACAGCAAAGGGTATGTTTATGAGAAATTGGATGGTTTGTTTCTCATTGATGACAAGAAGGGCAAAGACAAAATTGCAAAAGAGAGAAACAACAATGCCTTGCAAATTGCAGCACTTATCAAGTGCGAGCGAATCAAAGAGTACATGAACGGGATGGTCGGTATCAAAAAGAAAGCTCTCAGGGATATGGCTTTGAAAGACTGGATGCTGACATATGCTGAAAGGAAGAAAGCGCAAGGACAAAGTGGAAGCAATGCTGCCACAATCCGTAACACCATGCTACACCTTATTATATATAAGGGAGAGTCTGTCAGAATGAGTCAATTAGACAAAGCCTACTGTGAAGGTTTTGTGATTTATCTTGCCAACGCTATGACCATCGGCTTCGACAAGCCCAAACGAGGGCAGCATCATCAGAAAAAACTTGCCCAGGGAACAGCCCGACTTTACTTCAATACGTTCGTCACGGCATTAAATGAAGCAGTGCGTGAGGGAATCATTGCCGAGAACCCCACTCGCCTGTTGAAGAAAGAAGAGAAAAAAATCATCTGTAAGAACAACAGCAGTCGTACACATCTGAGTGTTGAAGAGGTCAAGACCCTAATAAACACCCCCTGCAAAAACACATCCGTAAAAGAGGCTTTCCTTTTTGCTTGCTTTTGCGGTTTAAGAATCAGTGACATCAAGACGCTCAAATGGTCGGACGTAAAGAAAGAGACGGAAGGCATCAGCATCAGTAAGAAAATGATAAAAACTAAACAGGTAGTGACCGTGCCTTTGTCGGGAAGTGCTCTGGCATGGATGCCCAGTAAAGGAAATGCCAAACCAGAGGATTTTGTGTTCAAACTGCCTTCTTACATTTCTGTCAACTGCCAGATAAAGCAATGGGCTAAAACCGCAGGGTTAGAGAAGAAAACAACTTTTCACACGGCTCGCCATACATTTGCCACCACATTACTTACCATGGGAGCCGACCTATATACAACAAGCAAGTTGTTGGGACACCAAAACATCAAAACAACACAGGTATATGCCGAAATCGTAAACAAGAAAAAGATAGAAACGATTCATTTGTTAGACAGAATTTAGGTACAGGATTAGGTACGTCATCTTCCGAAAGCCGAAGCAGACAAAGCATTTTACATATTTAAAGATCAAACAAAATGATGAGATGAGCTATACCACCTTATATTATTATTTAACCGCGCGGACTAATAACTAACGGCTAAAGGGAAATAAGCGTGGAATAAAAACCGACTAACAACAACATGCATATATTAACTAAAAATTAAACAGAATGATGAAGCAGGTAAAAATTAAATTGCCTCTTAGGATGTTGACCCTCGCAAGTGGTCTTCTCCTGACAGCAAGTTCCTTTGCGCAGTCAAACGCAATCAAGGGACAAGTGAAAGATGCTTCTGGTGAGCCTGTCATGGGTGCTACCATTACAGTCAACGGTAAGGCAGTAGGCATTACCGACATGGATGGTAACTTCTCTGTTGATGCAGCTCCCGGTACTAAGCTAACCTTTACCTATTTGGGTATGACCCCAAAGACAGTACAAGCAAGCAAGAACATGATTATCACGATGATCGACGACTCTAAGTCGTTGAACGAAGTCGTTGTCATCGGTTATGGTCGTGCTAAGAAAAACGACTTGACGGGTTCTGTCACAGCCATCAAGCCTGATGAGATGTCAAAGGGTATCACAAGCAGTGCCCAAGATATGTTGGTAGGTAAAATTGCAGGTGTAGACGTACAGACTTCAAGTGGTCAACCTGGCGCAGATGCGCAGATTCGTATCCGTGGTGGTGCCTCTCTGACAGCTTCCAACGCCCCGCTCTTTGTGATTGATGGTTTGGCAATGGACGACAATAAGACAACGGGTATGAACAACCCATTGGCGTTAATCAACCCTAACGATATCGAGAGCTTCACTGTATTGAAGGATGCTTCAGCTACCGCCATCTATGGTTCTCGTGCATCTAATGGTGTCATCATCATTACCACCAAGAAGGGACGTGCAGGTCAGAGACCTACCATTTCTTACAATGGTGATATCACTGTATCTACCATCCAGAAGAAATATGAGGTGATGAATGCCAGTGAGTACAAGCAGGCTCTTACCTCTTTAGGTATTGATACAAATGGTTTGGGTACAGCCGACACAGACTGGCAGGACGAGATTTTCCGTACCTCTGTCTCTACCAAACACAGCCTCAGTATCCAGGGCGGCTTGAAGGATATGCCTTACCGCATTGGTTTAGGTTTTGAGGACAATAATGGTATTCTCAAGACAACTTGGATGAAGCGTTTTAATACATCAATCAATTTAGCTCCTTCCTTCCTCGACAAACACTTGAACTTCAACTTCACAGCGAAGTATGGTTTCGAGAAAGACCGCTATGCAAAAGTAGGTGATGCCATCGGTAATGCCCTCCAAATGGATCCAACACAGCCAGTACGTGTAAATGATGAGAAGTACAATACCGTCGGTGGATATTTCCAGTACTTGCAGCCAAAGAACGACAAGATTACAGATCCTAATTGGGCGAATATTGCTGCTACTCAAGTTAATCAGAACCCTGTGGCTGTTCTTGACAACTACAAGTGTATAGCCAAGACTCATGATATTTCTTCAAATCTTGAGGTTGACTATAAGATTCATGGCTTCGAAGACTTGCATTTGCATGCAGCCATAGGTGCACAGTATACTGATGGTAGACAAAATGAGGATATCTCTAAATATTCATTCTCCAACAACTATTTTGGTTATTATGGAACCAATCATGCCTACAAATACAATATAGAAGGAAAAGCCTTTGCGGAATATGCCCACAAGTTTGGTGTTCACGACATCGACATCATGGCAGGTGCTGAGCAGAGTCACTTCCACAGAACAAGCTATAACTTCGGAAGCGGTATCGATGAGTACTTGAGAGATACCAATCCACAGTTAGTAAAAGGCGAATGGAACTACGTAAATAACCCTACGTATCAGTCAAACACCATGTGGAAGAGTCACAACTCTTTGGTGTCTTACTTTGGACGTCTCAACTATAACTTATTAGATCGCTATTTGCTTACAGCAACCTTCCGTGCCGATGGTTCTTCACGCTTCAGAAAGGGCAAGAAGTGGGGTTACTTCCCTGCAGCAGCATTTGCCTGGAAAATCAGTAACGAGCCATTCATGAAGAACGTAAAGTGGCTTGATGAGTTGAAGCTTCGCTTAGGCTGGGGTATGACTGGTCAGCAGAATGGTATTGACGACTTCTATTATGCCCCTGTTTATACCATTAGTGACACTTATGCGCAGTATCCATTCGGCGATAAATATTTTATAACCATGCGTCCTGGAGCATACAATCCGGATCTGACATGGGAAAAGACTACCACCTACAATGGTGGTCTTGACTTCACCGCTCTCAATGGCCGTTTCGGCTTCAATGTAGATGGTTACTATCGTAAGACTACCGACCTTTTGTCAAGTGTTGCCATTGCCGGTGGTACCAACTTTAGCGACAAACTCTTGAAGAACGTTGGTTCTTTGGAAAACTATGGTGTAGAATTGGCATTCAATGTGAAGCCTATTGTTACCAAGGACTTCGTATGGGATGTAACCTACAACGTAGGATGGAACCACAACGAAATCACTGAGTTAGAAGCTGGCCTGCAAGACTGGATTCAGGTTGAAAATAGCAAGGTGTCTCGTGGTAACAACTACAAGATACAGGCAAACAAGGTAGGCGAACCTATCAATTCTTTCTATGTTTACCAGCAGGTTTACGACGAGAACGGAAAACCCATCGAGGGTCTGTTTGTTGACCGCAATGGAGATGGCAAGATTGATAGTAAAGACAAATATTGCTACAAGAGCCCTGCTCCTGATGTCATCATGGGTTTCACCACCAAGTTCATCTATAAGAACTGGGACTTCAGTGCAGCCTTCCATGCATCTATCGGCAACTATGTGTACTACGACTTCCTAAATAGTAAAGCAGAATTGGCAAAACTCCACAATGATGTAGGAGCATATAATAATACTACAGCAGAAGCAGTAAAACTTGGCTTCTGGGGAGATGCCAGAACTTTCCAGGAGACCAACGGTAGTGACTATTTTGTACGCAATGCTTCTTACCTGAAGTGTAGCAACATGACTTTGGGTTATAGCTTCCCTGCATTGTTCAAGGCTGGTGCTGAGAAGATCTGCAGCGGACGCATCTTCTTCACCGTACAGAATCCATTCATCATTACCAAGTACAAGGGTATCGACCCAGAGGTAAGCAGTGGCATTGACAGTAATCCTTACCCACGTCCAATAAGCTTCCAGCTTGGTTTGAATCTTAACTTCTAAAATAAAAAAAGGAGACAATTATGAAAAAAATATTTATAAAGACTGCAATGGCAAGCATGTTGTGCATGGGCTTTGTCTCTTGCGCAGACGAACTGAATATCAAGTCCATTGACCCACAGTCCACCCCAACATATACAGTAGAGGGGCTCTTGGCCAAACAGTATGCTACTCTTGGCCTTACTGGTCAGAAAGGTCCCGCAGGTTCTTCTGACTTGGGTCGTGGTGATGAGGGTGAGAGCGGATTCATCCGTACCATCTTCAACCTGCAAGAGTTGATGACAGATGAAACGGCATGGGCATATCAAACAGACCCAGGCATTGGCCCTATCACTAACCTGAGTTGGAACAGTGATAATGAACGTGTGAACTGGGCATACCAGCGTCTTATTTTCGACATTACCCTGTATAACCAGTTTATTTTTGAACAGTCAGGCAGTCTGAGTGAGGACAAGATCGCAGAAGTTCGTTTCCTCCGTGCATTGAACTACTATTATTTCCTTGATCTGTATCGTAAGGCTCCTTTCAAGGACACCTTCGACACCAATCTCCCTACCGAGAAAAGCGGCAAGGATCTCTATGAGTGGTTGGATAATGAGTTGACCACCATTGAGCCTCTGATGGCTGAGGTGGGCGCTTATAATAACAGCGAGAATTTCGGACGTGCCGACCGTGGCGCAGCATACGCACTTCATGCCCGCTTGGCTCTTAACTCTGCCGTTTATACTGATGGTCAGATAAAGGATTACCAGAAGGCTATTGATTATTGCGACAGGATTATCGACGGCGAAGGCAAAGATAAATACGCTCTTTGCCGTGAAAAAAAGAACGGTTACAGCGGTTACCAGCAGCTGTTCATGGGCGACAATGACTGCAACCCAGAGGCCATGAAGGAAATCATCTTCCCTATCCGGCAGGATGGTATGAAGACTCGTCAGTATGGTGGTACTACTTACCTCGTAGCAGCAGCCACTATCGGTGGTATGCCTTATGCAAGCACAGGTGATCCATGGAAATGTTTTTTTGCCCGCGAAAACATGGTAGAGAAGTTCTTCCCTAACAAGGACATCCCCATGGCTACTGTTAATGATGTATTAGAAGATCCTACAAAAGAACAGGTGAGAGCTAAGGATAACGAGATGGGTATCAGCACAGCTGATGTTATCGCAAAGGCTGGAGACGACCGTGCCCTGTTCTATATGGGTGTAGGTGGCTGCGAAACAGGCAAAGTTCGTACAATCAATCCTGGTGAGAACATCACAGGTCCTCTGAATGGTGCGTCTTTTGTAAAGTGGAGCAATCTCCACGCAGACCTTTCTACACAGCACGACCAGAACTATTCTGATACTGACTTCCCTGTGTTCCGCTTGGCAGAAATCTATCTGACCCGTGCAGAGGCTAAGTATCGCCTCAATGGCAGTCAGGAAGGTTTGGCTGACATCCAGTTAGTTCAGGGCCGTGCCCACCGTCAGTTGAAAGCTACATCAGTAGATGAGAAGACCCTTATCGATGAATGGTGCCGTGAGTTCTATATGGAAGGCCGCCGTCGTTCTGACTTGGTTCGCTTTGGTTTGTTCACAGGTTCCAAGTATCTCTGGAGTTTCAAGGGTGGTGTGGAAAATGGTGCTGGTATTCCGACATACTATGACATCTATCCTATACCAGCCGATGAGATCAAGAACAACCCTAACATGACACAGAACCCAAAATACAACTAATTTGTTAGGAAACAAGATTTAAATAAAAGAAATCAATTATGAAAAAGATATTCAAATTCATGTTGCTGCCAGCATTGGTACTCCCTTTGCTCTTTACATCCTGTGATGAAGACAGAGACAGCAACCCTACATTGGACCTGAGTCATCTTGCAGAGGGATTTGTATTGAACACTCCTGCTCTTGCAGAAAACAATACCTACGACCTCAACAGTGCAAAAAACTTGGTATTGACATGCTCTCAGCCAAATTATGGTAATGCACCCTACGCAGTGAAGTACTATGCACAGGTTTCTATCGACCCTGCATTTGTCAGCGACGCTACAGCCACTCATGTAGAGTTGGCGACACCAGCCTATGTTCCAAGCAGTTTGGAATTTATTGCTTCCGAAGTAAACAACGCTGTGGTATCTCTCTTTCAGGCTGCCAATCCTGATACCAGTGTTCCAGAGGAAATGCCAATATACATCCGCCTTCGTGGGGTTATTGACAACACTGAGAACAAAACCTTGGGCGAGACCTATTCAAATGTCATCACCTTGCCTTCTGTGAAGGCTACTTATGAGGCTCCTGACGCTAAGTTCACTGATAACCTCTTCTTGATAGGTAGCTCTATCCAGACTCCATGGCAGAGTTGGAAAGCTATTCCTCAGGTACAAGGCTTGGAAGGCAATTACTATGGTATCATCTACGTGCCTGCAGGTGGCGAATTCAAGTGGGGTACAGAAAACAATGACTACCGCGGTATCAACCGTCTTAAGGAAATCAACGATGTAGATGGTGCAGGCATCTCTGCAGGTGAGGAACAAAACATCAAGGTAGCCAACGCTGGTTGGTACACTCTCCACTTCAAGGGTAAGATTACCGAAGACAAGAAGAACATCGACTGGACTCTGACTGTTTACAAGACTCAGGTTTGCTTGATTGGTGCTTGTATTGGTCAAGGAACTTGGGGCTTTGCTGACGATACAGCTCTGACACCTCCAGACGATCCAAGTGGCGAATGGGTTTCTCCTGCATTCACTGCCAGCGAAGAACTTCGTGTATCTGTCAAGGTCGGTAGCATCGACTGGTATCGCACAGAGTTCACTATTCACAATGGCGACGTGTTCTGGCGTAAATATGATATGCCAAACACCTGGGCTGAGACCATGGGTGCAGATTACTCTGTTAAGCCTGCCGTTGGCACGAAGTTGTATGTCAACTTCGATACAAATAAAGCAGAAGTTAGATAATTTAAGATCAAAGCAAAATGAAAAAGACATTTTTATATAGCTTAGCAGTCTTGGCAAGTGTATCACTTGCCAGCTGCAACGGCGACTACGATGATTGGGCTCAACCACAGCACAATCCACAGGAAGCCTCAGCTGCCAAATATGGTATCACCTTTACAGCGGGTCCTGAAGCAGAATGTAATATGCCTGACGAAGACGGAGTCATCAACCTCGTCACAGTCAACTCGACTGATGCCAATGTTACAGGCTACACAGTGAAAGACTTGAAAGTGAATGGTGAGGCTATCAAAGGCGAAGCCGTCGGCAACAACATTCAGGTAAATGCTACCGAGTTGGAGAAGATTCTCTGCAGTCAGAGCAAGACTCGTGCCAGTGTTGAACATGAAATCAACGTTGAGTCAAAAGTTTCTGTCAATTTGGCATCAGGCGATGCTGTTGCCATCAATACCGTAGGTAAGACTACTGGTAAACTTAAGCCAACCCCAACTCCTACTATCGACGAGAATGGCTACTACATGCTTGGCGAGGTAAACGGAAATGGATGGACTGCTACAAGTCCTGTATGGATGACCAAAGTATCTGATGGTGTTTACCAGCTCAAGGTCACCACAGAGAAAGATAAGAACTATTTTAAGTTCTACGAAGGTAGCAAGTGGGATGAAAGCGGTGATTGGAAAGTCATCAATACGGGTGCCATGGGTTGCGAGAAGGATGGTTGCGAGGATGCTTCAGGTACAATCTATTATACTGGTGATAAATGGGGTACTCCACAGTCTATGGTTATCCCTGGTGCTGGCACATGGATTGTAACTCTCGACATGAACAATCTGACATATACAGTTGGCAAGCCTATCCTCTATATGGCAGGCGATGCTAATGGATGGAAGCAGATTGACGTCCTCAATAGTGAGGATGGTGTTCACTTTACAGGTTATATGTACCTGAACCAGAATGGTTTCAAGTTCTGTACTCAGCCAAACTGGGATGGCACCAACTATGGTGGAGCTTTCTTCGGTGAGTCAGAAGATAACATCATGATGACACAAGAAGCAGGTTTCTATCAGGTAGATGTTGACTTGTCTGCGAAGACTTACACACTGACTCCATTTACTATTGGTATCATTGGTAGCGCAACTCCTAAAGGTTGGGATGGCGATACAGATATGACATACAATCCGGAAGAGCGCTGCTGGGAACTTAAAAACGTCGAATTGACTGATGGCGAAATGAAGTTCCGTCACACAAACGATTGGAATCTCAACTGGGGTGGTCCACTTGACGCCTTGGTTCATGATGGAGATAACATCGCTGTAGCAGCTGGTACTTACGACATTAAACTTGAGGTTAATTGGGCAGAAGGAACAGCAAAGTGTGTGATGACAAAGAAGTAAACATTTGCTTCATCAAATAAACTAAATATCAATGAGGGTGTGTCATAAGTCTGTGACGCACCCTCATTTTTTTCTTTATCCCCATCCCTACATTTTTCTCTAAAACTTTGGAAGTTACAAGGAAAAGTCGTATCTTTGCCCATAAATAGCTCTAAAAAAGGAATTATGGGACATCAAGAAGATATTGTAAAAACTGAAAGTAAAATCATGATCATCAGGGATACGCAAGTCATCCTTGACAGAGATGTTGCGGAATTGTATGGAGTAGAAACCAGAGAAATCAACCAAGCACTAAGAAACAACCCTAAAAAGTTTCCTCCAGGTTATGTTATTGAGTTGAATAACAACGAGAAAGAAGAACTCATCAAAAATTTTGATCGGTTCAAAAAACTCAAACATTCCACTGTTGCACCTCACGCATTTACTGAACAAGGACTTTATATGCTTGCCACTATTCTGAAAGGTGATTTAGCCATCAGCACTACCATTGCCATCATTGATACATTTACCAAACTTCGCAAATTGGCAAGAACCATCGACAAGGTGAACGAAGATGCTAAGGAGCATGGTATTTATCCGGACAAGAACACAGAGGACAAGATACAGACTGCCATGAACGAAGTCTTCGCCGACAACTTGCCACTGAAAATGCGCAAGCTTACCTTTGGTGTGAACCTGGGAATCCTCAAATTCTCTTTGGAAACAACATGATTCAGAACTGAGGTCATGACAGATACTATGAATTTGCACAGAAAATGCAAACGTTTGCGCAAGTCGTTTGCTTGATTTAGGTCAAGAAAAGATTGTCACTACAAAAGAAAATCATAACTTTACCACCGAAAACAAATAACAAGAAGAATATGAAGAAAATTTACTTGACACTTATTGCACTCATAGCAGTGATCAGCGCTTCGGCACAGGGATGGCCTGCAAACTACAATGGAGTCATGCTACAGGGATTCTCTTGGAATGCATACGAGGCTGCACAATGGAAAGCTCTTGAGGCTCAGACTTCAGAGTTCAAAGGATTCATCGACCTCGTATGGGTTCCTCAGAGCGGAAAATGTGCTGAAACCGTACAGGTAATGGGCTATAAACCCTATTACTATTTCAACCACAACTCCAGTTTCGGAACAGAAGACGAGTTGCGTTCCATGATCAAGACTTTTAAGAACAATGGTATCGGAACCATTGCCGATGTAGTTATCAACCACCGCAATACCGAGGGTTGGTTCACTTTCCCAGCTGAAACATACAAGGGTGTGACCTACCAGATGCTGCCTACCGACATCTGCAAAAACGACGATGGTGGTAAGACCTTAACCCAAGCAAATAAAGAAAACGTCAATCTCAGCAACAACTACGATGAGGGCGACGACTTCGGAGACTGCCGTGACCTGGACCACAAGAGCGCAAACGTACAGAAAGTGGTAAAGGCTTACTTGAAATTCTTGAAAGAAGACTTGGGCTACGAAGGTTTCCGCTATGACATGGTGAAAGGTTTCAACGCAAGCCATGTGGGCGACTACAACACAGCAACAGGTATTCAGTACTCCGTAGGTGAATACTGGGATGGAGTAAGCAGTATCAAGAACTGGATCAACAATACAGGCAAGAAAAGCGGTGCCTTCGACTTCCAATTCCATTACAACATGACCGATGCTATCAAAAGCAACAACTGGACAAAACTGAACAACAGCAGTCTGATGTCTGATGTTTCCTATCGTCAGTATGCCATAACCTTCGTAGAAAACCACGATATACAGGTACGCGAGGACAAGAGCAACGAGAGCAGCCAGGATCCTATCCCTGAAAAATATATTCCTGCTGCCAACGCATTCATGATAGCCATGCCTGGTACGCCATGTATCTTCCAGCCTCACTGGAAAGCATACGAACACGAACTGAAGAGCATGATAGAGGCCCGCAAATTGGCAGGTATTACCAATACAAGTTCTTACAGTAATTATGCCAGCAACACTCTGTATTTTGCCAATGCAGTAAACGGAACCAACAACCGCAAACTGCTTGTCGTTGTGGGACCAAGCAAGATAAGTGAACCCTCGAAGTCAGCATACACTAAAATTCTTTCAGGTGAAAACTATATGTACTACCTGTCAAGCAACGCAGAGACAGCATGGGCAGACAAGGCTTCTGGTGAATACGAAGAGGGCTTTAAAGTAACCCTTACCGCTGTCAGCCAGAACAGCAATGCCAAGTTGGTTTACACTACAAATGGCAACAATCCTACAGCCAGCAGCACTCAGGCAACAAGCGGTACATCTATCAACATCAGCAGTTCATGCACACTGAAGGTGGGTCTGCTCATCAATGGAACCGTAAGCGGCATTCGCACTTACAATTATAGCATCAAGCGTTTCGAGCCATACAACATCACTGTTTATGTAAACACAGATGCCACCAATTGGAAGAAAGTGAACTTCCACATCTGGAGCAACATCAACGTAAAAACAGACTGGCCTGGAACCACCATTACACAGACCAAGATGATTGATGGCAAAAACTGGTACTATAAAGACTTCACCATTACCCAGAAAGACGGAATGCTCAACTTTGTTTTCTGTGAGCCTAACAATGCAGGAACAGCAGCGAATTCTCAGTCTGGAGACTGCCTTGGAATCAACTCAACCGTCTTCATCAAGGTTGGTCCAGGAAAAAGCAGTGGAAAATATGTCGTAACTAATGTCACTAAAGAAGTAGACACTGGCATCGACTTGCCTATCACCGAGAATACAGGCAAAAACGTCAACAATGCCTGGTACACCCTTAGTGGTATGAAGATGAACCAAAAGCCCAACCAGGCTGGCATCTATATCCACCATGGCAAAAAGGTAGTTTTCAAGTAAATAAAAAACCTAACATATAATTCATCTATTCAACTGGCGGCTCACGTTATGCGAGGGTCGCCAGTTTTTCGTATAGAGTAAAATAGCCGAGAAAGAAGAAATATCATTTTTTCGGTAAAACATTTGGAAGCAAAAAAGAAAAAATGTATCTTTGCATAAGATATCTTGCACTCGGCAATCTGAAAACAAGTTTTCAATGCGCTCGTTGGTGACATCTTTGCATAAGATATCTTGCACTCGGCAATCTGAAAACAAGTTTTCAATGCGCTCGTTGGTGCTATCTTTGCATAAGATATTCTGCACTCGGCAATTATCATTTAAACAAAAAGGAGGTTTTATTATGGCAGAACTGAGAGATAGATACATCCGTTTCGACTGGGCAATCAAAAGATTACTCCGTCAGAAAGCTAATTTTGACGTTTTGGAAGGATTCCTTACCGTATTTCTGAATGAAGAAGTAAAAATCATAGAAATACTGGAAAGTGAAAGTAATCAGCAGAAAGAAGATGATAAGTTCAACCGCGTTGATATAAAAGCCAGAAACAGCAAGGGAGAAATTATCATTGTGGAAATACAAAACACAAGTGAGCTGTACTACTTAGAGCGAGTTCTTTATGGAGTAGCAAAAGCTATTACTGAGCATATCAACCTCGGCAACAGCTATAAGGAGGTGAAAAAGGTATATTCTATCAGCATCTTATACTTCGATCTCGGAAAAGGTTCTGACTACATCTATATCGGACAGAACAATTTTACAGGTCTGCACACGAAAGACCAGCTCGTGATAAGTGCCAAGGAAAAGAACAATATCGTAAGAAAATCACCTTCTGAGATTTTCCCTACCTATATCCTTGTGCGTGTCAATGAGTTCAATAAAGTGGCAAAATCACCATTGGAAGAATGGGTAAACTATCTGAAGAATGGCGTTATCTCTCCAGACACTAAAGCTCCAGGTCTGCAAGAGGCTCGCGAGAAGCTAAAATACTACGAGATGTCGGATGCAGAACGTCACGCATACGACGAGCATATCAATGCCATCATGATTCAGAATGACGTACTCGGCAATGCTAAATTAGAAGGATTGGCTGAGGGAAGAGCTGAAGGAAGAGCTGAGGGAAGAGCTGAAGGAAGAGCTGAAGAGAAAAAAGCAATAGCCCGCAACCTGCTTTCACAGAACATTCCTTTGGAAATTATTTCCCAAGCCACGGGACTGAGCATAGAAGACATTCGGTTATGTCACCCTCACTCTTGAAGAGGGAATATTCAACTATTGTTGGTGCGCTCTATTCTGAGCACCTGGTCGCAATAGTCGACCACAGCAGGCCGATGGGTAATGAAGATAATGGTCTTGTCGTGAGAAGACAGGATGTTCTGCAATAGCTGGCGCTCAGTTTCTGGGTCAAGGGCACTCGTAGCCTCATCAAAAAGCATGATGCTGCGATTGCGCAACAGACTTCGGGCTATGGCAATACGCTGTGCCTGTCCTTCACTCAGTCCTCCTCCCTGTTCGCTGCAAAGAGTATCCAAGCCTGCAGGCAACTCCATCACAAAGTCGGCGCAACTCTTATGCAGAGCCTCCACCATCTCCTCATCAGTAGCATCGAGCTTACCCAACCGCAGATTGTCGCGGATAGTTCCGCTCATCAGCGTGTTGCCCTGAGGCACATAAACAAAGTTGCATCGATGAAGCGGAGTGAGCGTCTGACTCTTCACCTTATTATATATAGAGAGCTGACCTTGCTGCGGACGAAGCAGAGCCAGGATAAGGCGAACAAGAGTTGTCTTGCCGGCACCTGTCTCACCCAAGATAGCAGTACAGCTGCCTGGTGTGAAATCGAAATCGAGCTGATGAATGACATTGCGGGCATCGGAAGCTGAGTCGTCCTCAGACTGCTCTGCCTTGTAGGCATAACTCACTCCCTCAAGGCGAATGCCGCAAGGCGAGTCTATCTCTATTGGCTCACCCTGTTCCTCCAATGGATTTTCCTCCAACTCCATGAGTCGTTCGGCTGCAGTAAACACCCCCACAAAGGCAGGAACCAGCTTGGCAAGGTTGCGTGCCGGACCCTGTATCTTGTTGACAAGCTGCAGAAAGGCAGTCATGCCGCCAAAGGTAAGCGAGCCTGCACTCATGCGCACGGCAGCCCAAAGGAATGCCACCAGATAGCCCAAGGCAAAGCCAAAGTTAAGAATCAAGTTGCTGAACACGCTGAATATGGTCTTACGCACCACTTTGGAGCGAAGCTCGCACTGAGTGTTCTCCAACCGTTCCACCATGACGCTGTTACTCTCCAAGGTCTTGATAAGCATGCGGTGCTGGATGGTTTCCTGCAGCACACTCTGAACCTTACTGTCGGTATCGCGCACCTGACGGGTCAGGAATCGCATCTTGCCCATATACACCTTGCTGAAAGCCAGGAAGATGGGTATCATAACGACGATGACTACCGACAAGAGCTTGTCCATGGAGAAAAGATAGAAGAAGGCGCTGAGGAAAAGTGCCAGGACGCTTAAGGTACTTGGAATAGTCTCGGTAAGGAAGCCTACCACTTGCGACACATCCCCCTCAAGCCTGTTGAGCACATCACCCGAATGAAGGCGCTCCCTACCCTGCCATTCCGAGCGAAGGATACGGTCGAGCATACGTTGCTGCATACGGTTTTGCGCCTTGATGCCCAGGAGGTTTCTTATCCAGATGCCAGAGATATTGAGTGCGAAATCGCATAATATCAGTCCACCCATCAATGCCACAGCCCAATAGATATTGCCCTGCACGGCATGCGAAGCCACATCGATGGCATGCTTCACCGCCCACACCTGTCCTAAACTGACAGCAACAGACAGCAAGCCGACAACAGCATTGAGCGTAGCCTGCAGACGGTTGCCACGCCAGGAACGCCAAAGCCACTTGAGCAGGGTCTTGGCATCATACTTGAACTTGGGAACCTTGATTATCTCCATCCATCTCTTCATTTGAATTCTTCACGCTTCGTTCTTCACTCTTCACTTAAATTCATCTTCCTCTCTGATCGGCACCCCACATCAACTTCTCTCTCAGAGTGGAGAAGTATCGCTGGTTGCGCTGTTTTACTATTTTAATGGTATGGGCAGCCTTGCGGATAACGAGACGTGTGCCTTCAGTCATTCGCTCACTGCGTCCGTCGATGGCAACAAGATAGTTGTGGCTACGGCTCTCCACATCGAGTGTTATCTCTGCCGTGTCATTAATGACGACGGGACGAATATTTAAACTATGAGGAGCCACGGGCGTGAGACACAGGCTGCTGCTCTGGGGAATGATGATAGGTCCGCCATTCGACAGGTTGTAGGCTGTAGAGCCCGTAGAAGTGGTCACGATCAGTCCGTCAGCCTGGTAGTTAACCAGAAACTCTCCATCCACCTGCGTGCGAATAGAAATCATGGACGCATCGTCACGCTTCAGCACGGCAATATCGTTAAGGGCAAAAGGATTGCCTGCCAAGACACCTCCCTCAGCCTCTACCTGAATGACGACATGATCCTCTATCTGGCACTCACCGGCATACAAGCTGTCCAAAGCTGCCTCCACCTCGCCAGGCAACACATCAGCCAGGAAGCCCAGTCGCCCCATATTGACACCGATGATGGGTGTTCCCTTGGCTCCCACTCTGCTGGCAGCCTTGAGGAAGGTGCCGTCGCCACCCATGGAGATGACATAATCCACATCGAAGTTATAATCCTCGAACACTCCTGCCGCCTTCACATCGATGTGCTGACTGCGGGTGAGAAACTCGTAATAGGCATTCTCCACATAGATTTCGGCGCCTTTCTGCGCTAAATAGTCCAGGATCTTCTCTATCGAAGTAGACTTCTTGGCCTGGTACTCATTGCCAAATATCGCAAATTTCAATGGTTGTCGTGTCATTTATTTTGCTGTTTCAATTATTATTCTTACTTTTGCAAAGGTAATAATATAAATCGAATAATCAGACAAAAAGAACATAAAATTATGGCAAAGGTATACGAATTTCTTGCCAATGGCTTCGAGGAAATCGAAGGTTTGGCTCCGGTAGACATACTTCGCAGAGGTGGTGTAGACATCAAGACCGTAAGCATTACGGGCAGCGAATGGGTAGAAACTTCTCATGGCGTAACGCTGAAAGCCGACATGCGCTTTGAGGACGTGAAGGACTTTGGCGATGCCGACATGCTCTTGCTGCCTGGAGGAATGCCAGGCAGCACTCATCTCAACGAGCACGAGGGCGTGCGACAGGCGCTCATCGCTCATCACAAGGCCGGCAAGCGCATAGGTGCCATCTGTGCTGCCCCTATGGTATTGGCAAGCACGGGCATCCTCAACGGCAAGAAGGCTACCTGCTACCCTGGTTTTGAACAATACTTTGCTGCCGACACCGAGTATACTGGCCATCTGTATGAGGAGGACGGCAACGTGATAACAGGTGAAGGTCCGGCTGCTACCCTGCCCTATGCCTACAAGATATTGAGCTACTTCGTAGGCGACGAGGCTGTGGCAGAACTACAGAAAGGCATGAGGTACACACACCTGATGAGCAACAAATAATTCTTAACTCTTCACTTAAATTATGGATTACGTAATCATTGTTGCCGGAGGCAAAGGACTGCGCATGGGAACAGAGACGCCCAAGCAGTTTCTACCTGTAGCCGGCAAGCCCATACTGATGCGCACTATAGAGCGCTTCTACGAATACAACCCCGACATCAACATCATCCTTGTGTTGCCCGAGAGCCAGCAGGAATACTGGCACCAGCTTTGCGAGGAGCATCATTTCGACATCAAACACCAGATAGCCAATGGTGGCGACACCCGCTTCCAGTCATCAAAGAACGGACTGGCGCTTATTCCCGATGACGCCAACGGAGTGGTGGGAATACACGACGGTGTGCGCCCATTCGTATCAACCTCAGTCATAGACGAATGCTACGAGACCGCCCGCGAGGAATATGCCGCCATACCCGTATATGCTGTGACCGACACACTGCGCTATATAGACCAGCGTGGAGGAGGCAAAAACGTGATGCGCGACGACTATCGTGTGGTACAGACTCCTCAGACTTTCGACATTGCTCTTGCCAAGCAAGCCTTCAATCAGGGTTACAAGGCTCAGTTTACCGACGACGCATCAGTGGTGGAAAGCTTAGGATGCCAGGTGGCTATGGTGGAAGGCAACCGCGAGAATATCAAGATTACAACCCCCTTCGACATCAAGGTGGCAGAAGCCCTATTAGCAGAATAAGAACAAGGGAATTCTTCACTCTTCACTTTAAAAAATGAGTAGTATTTTAGACCAAGACATCATGTACCTGCCTGGCGTAGGTCCTAAGAAGAAAGAGATTCTGAGCAAGGAGCTCGGCATCTGCTCGTATGGTGACTTGCTGGAATACTATCCTTATAAATATGTAGACCGCACCAAGGTGTTCCACATCAGCGAGCTGACACCGGAAATGCCCTTTGTACAGATAAAGGGAAGGATCCTCAGTTTCGAGGAATTCGACATGGGGAAACGCAACAAACGGGTAGTAGCCCACTTCTCCGACGGATTCGGAGTGGCTGACTTAGTTTGGTTTCGCGGCGCACAATACATCTACAAGACTTACAAGACCGATACCGAATACATTGTTTTCGGCAAGCCAACGCTTTATGGCGGACGTTTCCAGTTTGCTCACCCCGATATCGACGACGCACAGTCGCTGCAACTCTCCGACATGGGCATGCAGCCCTACTATGGTACCACCGAGAAGATGAAAAAGATGGGGCTTACATCGCGCGCCATAGAGAAGATAGCCAAGGCGCTGATAGAGAAGCTTCCTGCCCTGCCAGAAACCCTGCCCGACTTTATCACCCATCGTCTGCACCTTGTCTCACGCGACGAGGCCTTCCGCAACATACATTATCCACACTCTCATCAGGAACTGCAGAAGGCACAGGTGCGGCTGAAGTTTGAGGAGCTGTTCTACGTGCAACTGAATATATTAAGGTACGCGAGCGACCAGCGACGCAAATACCGGGGATACGTGTTCAACCGTGTGGGAGAGATATTCAACAGTTTCTATGCGAACAACCTGCCTTTCAGTCTTACCGGAGCACAAAAGCGGGTGATGCATGAGATACGCGCTGACATGTGTAGCGGCAAACAGATGAACAGACTTCTGCAGGGAGATGTAGGATCGGGCAAGACACTCGTGGCACTGATGACCATGCTCATCGCACTCGACAATGGATTCCAGGCCTGCATGATGGCTCCTACCGAAATCTTGGCAGAACAGCATCTGCAAACCATCAGGGAGTTTCTGAAGGGGATGGACATCAGGGTAGAACTGCTGACAGGCATCGTAAAAGGCAAAAAGCGACAGGCCATACTCGACGCATTGGCTTGCGGAGAGGTGCAGATATTGGTGGGAACTCATGCCATCATAGAAGAAACCGTGCAGTTTGCACACTTAGGACTGGCAGTCATCGACGAACAGCATCGCTTCGGTGTGGCACAAAGAGCCAAGCTATGGAGCAAGAGCCTGAATCCGCCGCATGTATTGGTCATGACGGCAACCCCTATACCACGCACCCTTGCCATGACTATATACGGCGACCTGGATGTAAGTGTCATCGACGAACTGCCGCCTGGCAGAAAACCCATACAGACGCTGCATAAGTTCGACACCCAACTGACCTCTCTCTATCAGAGCATCAGACGGCAAATCAACATGGGGCGACAGGTCTACATCGTATTTCCGCTCATCAAAGAGAGCGAGAAGAGCGATCTGAAAAACCTGGAAGAAGGTTTCGAGACTCTCAAGGAAGCCTTCCCCGACTATAACCTCAGCAAAGTGCACGGCAAGATGAAACCAGCAGAGAAGGAAACTGAGATGGAGAAGTTTGTGAAGGGCGAAACCCAGATACTCGTTGCCACAACCGTCATCGAGGTAGGCGTCAATGTGCCCAACGCCTCGGTCATGGTGATTCTGGATGCGCAGCGATTCGGACTCTCTCAGCTACACCAGCTCAGAGGACGAGTAGGACGAGGAAGCGACCAAAGCTACTGCATCCTGGTAACCAACTACAAGTTGAGCGAGGATACAAGAAAGCGAATCGACATCATGTGCGACACCAATGATGGATTCCGAATAGCCGAAGCCGACCTGAAGCTTCGAGGCCCTGGCGACCTGGAGGGAACGCAGCAAAGCGGAATAGCCTTCGACCTGAAGATAGCCAACATAGCACGCGATGGTCAACTTGTGCAACTGGCAAGACAGGAGGCGCAAGCTGTTATCGAGGCCGATCCGCAATGCAGTCTTCCCCAGTACGCACCACTATGGTCGAGGCTCAGAGAGCTGAAGAAAACCAACATCAACTGGGCTGCCATCAGTTAGCGGCAGCCCCCTCAACCAGACAACACAGGCTATCAACATCAAGTAAAACAGAAGCAAAAATGGCAATAAAAGAACAAACATCAGAAGGAAGCCTCTTCCCCGACATGCCCACCACGCCAGCCACTGTGCCTGCCTCCACACCCAAGAAGCGTGGTCGCAAACCACTGGTTCGCGAGCCAGAGCCACGGCCCGACCTGACCAAGGAGGAAATGAGAGAAAAGCTCATAGGCATCAAAGAGATAGAAAGCGTAACAGGCATCAGATACATCCGACTGCACGTCACCGCCAAGATGATCATCGGCATAAGAGAAAGCTCGGGCAAGGAATTTACCATCAATCTCGACGAACTCTATAAAGCCTATACACAGTGCAACCACTTCACAAGTCCGGAGGTAAAGAAGTACATCTTCATGGGACATTCACCTGCCGTAGCTCTGCTCAGATATCTGAAAAATGGATAAATTACAAAAGAACAGAGATATCCAACAAGAGTAAAAAAAAGGAAAAACGAGAAACAGAAAAAATGTTAAATTCTGCTTTCGACTTTTCATGCAATAATTATGCCAATTCGCCTATATATAAACTGCATTCGAAAGCTATCCGAGTGAAAACGAGCATGTTAAAGACCGAATAATTTATGTTAATCCATTAGGTTGTTTGAATTATTTTTGTTATATTTGCAACGTCTATATAACAAAATCGCATCTTAGAGCACTTTGCATTGCGATTTTCCGTACAGAATTCTTATTGTTCTGTATGCTGAACGACCAACCTAAAAGAGTATTAATTTAGAATTATGAGTTTAAAAAGCAAGATAAGTAAAATCTTTGTAGGAGTATTATTGTCCCTCGCTGCCGTGCCCACTCAGGCTCAAGACCTTCTGGCACGTCAGGCACCGGTAGATCATCGAATGAAGTCGCTCGACACTTTAGCCATCTCTCATTATCGCCAGATGGAAGAGCGTGAGAACCCAGCCAGCGAGCTCTATGAAGATTTCTCCAATAAATATGCTCACAAAGCCACATCGCTGCCTGAGCATTTCCGTATAGACCTTCGTCATTTCTGTATGCCTACCCAGAGCCGCGTGGTAACCAGCAACTTCGGTTATCGTGCACAGTTTGGCCGTAGCCACAAGGGTATGGACATCAAAGTATATATCGGCGACACCATACGTGCTGCCTTCTCAGGAAAAGTACGTATCGTAAGATATGAGAGAGGCGGATATGGCAAATACATCGTTATTCGTCACAACAACGGACTGGAGACTATCTACGGTCACCTTTCTGCACAGCTCGTAGAAGAGAATCAGGACGTAAGAGCCGGCGAAGTGATAGGACTCGGTGGAAATACCGGTCGAAGCACAGGTTCGCACCTCCACTTTGAGACTCGTCTCTGTGGCGTAGCCCTGAACCCTGCCTTGATGTTCGACTTCCGCAACCAGGACGTAGTGGGCGACTACTATGACTTCAACCGCAACACATACGAGAACGAGGGCATTGCAGCCAACTCGGTTCGTGGAAAAGTGGGCAACGGAGGCTACACACGCGAGGAAGTCAACGGAGGCTCTGTGGGCAGATACGAAGCCAGCGCAAGTGGCGAGAAGCTTTACCACAAGGTTAAGTACGGCGAGACTCTCAGCTCTATCGCCGAGAAGCGTGGCGTCAGTGTAGAGAAGATCTGCCACCTCAATGGTTACAAGAAGGACAAGAAGCTTACTCCTGGACAGATTATCAGATATTCATAATTCTGTCATCATCCGACAGACTGCCCGGCATAACATAGCAAAATAAACTTTCATACAATAAATACAAAAGCAGGAACTCCCCAATAGGAATTCCTGCTTTTTCGTACACTAAACATTCCATCCAAGGCTGTTGGCTATAACTTTTAACGACTACTGAATGGAGTAACAACTTCTTTAAATTCTATAACTTCTGGACTTCAGATTGATTGTGTTCTGACTTTTTAAAGTGTGCGCAATTAACATAAATATACAGTTAACCTACAAAAAGGATTCGTATATTTTGTAACTTTGCAGGCGACAACGGAATTCAACAATTATTAAATTATGAAATATTTGTATTTAGTTTTATTGCTTTTACCGCTAAAGGTATTAGGTCAGGTAAAATTACAAGATGTCACGATAAGTGGTAAACAACCTAAGTTTGTAAGATTAAAGGGATATTTTCGTAGTTATCAACACAATGATTCTTTGCTTAAGTATTACGAGGATGGTATCGTGGAATACTATATCAATCTAAAAAATGAAAAAGTATATTTAAGAAAATATGGCTGTCGTTATCTAAGAAATGAAGAGCTTATCAGCAAAGATAAGAAAAGAGCCTTTATGCTTAGCGATCAAGCAACATTTCGTCCGTGGTCAGAAGGAACAACTTTTATAGAGGAATGTCGTAAAAAGTATACTATTCAAGATTCTGCTAATATTGGATATATCAAAAAAGACAGTCAAACAATAGGAAGAATAACAACTGATTCTATCCGTAAATGCTGTACGATAGAAATGGATATGGTGCCTACATATGACAAGCTTTCTCAAAATATATTTGGTTTTTCGCAGGAAATAGTAAGTGACAAATTCACGGAGGCTTACCGATTAAGTGATGAGGATTATTATTCCTTTAAAAACTTGATTTTTCAGAAAACTGATCAAAGTTACAATTATTGGCATAAAAAGGATTCTCATAAACAGTTAATTCATGTTGTTACAGAATTGTTTATTACGGAACAAGAATATGTAGATGAAAAGAAGAAAGAATCAGGCATTAATCTGCAACCGCAAGAAGCTACTCAAGCGATAGAAAACTATATATCAGTCCATGGATTGCCACTCCTGTCGCCAGAAGAACAAGCAGAAATGAAGAAACTACAGTTTTATGACCCAGCCAAATTGTAAGAAATAGAAACTATCAACGATTAGACAATAGTTCGTAAACTGAGTCTACTTTAAAGTAAGGCCTGTTTTAAATGCTTATATTTCACGAAAATAATCTCTGATTGATGCCGCTATCAGGATTTATTTTCGTATCTTTGGCACCGTCAATCAAATAGAAAGACTAACAAACAACTATGGCAGACATAAAATTACTTCTGGTGGAAGATGACGGGAATCTCGCATTTGTCGAGAAAAATACGTTGGAAGATGTCGTTGGTGGTTACGAGATTATAACTGCCTGCAACGGTAAAGATGGTATCAAGGCTTGGGAAACATTCAAGCCTGATGTTATCATCTCAGATATTGACATGCCTGTCATGAACGGCATTGACATGGTAAAGCATATTCGTGAATTAGATGGCGAGACCATCATTATGTTTACCACCAACCTCACTTCACCGTCCAAACTGAAAGAAGGGTATAATGTTGGTGTTGATGAATATATCAAGAAACCTTTTGTGCCAGAGGAACTTGATTGTCATGTCAAGGCATTGCTAAAACTCAAAGGAGGAATAGAGAGACGTAATGTCTCGAATTGTGTCAAGATTGGCAAACACATATTGGATCCAGAACACACATGTTTAAAAGATGAAGATGGAAAAATCTGCTTGAAATTGGGACGACAAGAATCAAAGACATTAGAACTTCTTGCCAAGAACAAAAATGCAATCATCAAGCGGGAGACCATACAGAATATCCTTTGGGGAAGTGACGAGAAAGATTTCTATCTTGCCCGACGACTTGATGTTGTCATGACAAACCTTCGTAAATATCTTCAAATAGACCCGTTTGTGCAAATAGAGACCACACGTGGTGTAGGCTTTTCATTGATAGAGTCCATCTAATCCTTCTTCACCCCCCATTGCTTGCATCTTGATCTGGCAAGAATATGGTGAACTCGGTATATTTTCCGAGTTCACTATCTACAGTTACCATACCGTGATGTGCCTCTAATACATGAAGAACATAGTTTAGACCTAACCCAAATCCAGAAGCACCACCTTTAGTAAATGTGCGTTTAGAAGCGGAAGCTCGTTCAAATTTATCAAAGATAATTTGTTGGTCTTCTCTGGATATGCCCATGCCATTATCCTTCACCCGGATATTTACACCATTTTCTACTCTATAAGAAGTAATTTCTATATAAACTGTGCTTTTAGAATATTTTATAGAGTTGTCTATTAGGTTATAAAAGACTTCATTTAAATATTCTTCGTCTGCAAACACCAGTGATTCATTTATAATATTTTTGAATGTAATATTTTTCTGTGAGTTTACTTCAAAATTTCCTTCTATATTATTTAATAGTTGTTCTAAGTTTATAATAGTCTTATTTAATATAAGTTTTCCTGATTCAAACTTAGAAATAGTAAGGATTCTATTTATTAATTGATACAAATGTTTATTCTCATTTCTTATAACTGTTAGATATTTTGTTCTCAACTTTTTATTTTCTCCAACAGAAGGAACAGTAAGAGTATTAATCCCCATACTAATAGTTGACAATGGAGTTTTCATATCATGTATCATAGCATAACTAAAATCCTTTTGTATTCTTGCATTTTTTTGTTGGGTTCGAATAATTGCAACTTGCTTCATAATACATGTAAATGCTAAAATGCAGAGAATGAAGCTTATAAAAATTAGAAGTCCAAGTTCATGAAAGTATAAGGAAATAGGATTTGCAAATTCTATTTGAATGCCTTGTGAACCATCTATCCTTGTCGGGATAATTTCTGATTTTATAGCTCCAATCTTAGTTGTATAAAAGCTATTATTTTTATATACTATTGACTTTTTCTTATTAGTTACTTTATATAGTATATAAGTATTAGGCATGTTAGTTTGCTTGATATTTCGACTGAGTATCTTTGTTAATTGATGAAAATTGACATCTTTATGGCACAAGTTGAATATGCCATTATTGATGTATTCATAATTATCGTATTTCGGATTCGGGTTATTAGAACCTTGAATTTGAGCATCTGGTGGGATATTTGCAAATCTGCCGTCTAACTCCTTAAAGAGACATTGAATAAAAAAAGCGTTTACATCCGCTGTCAACTTATTTACAGCCACACTGAAAGAATTATACAACCATATCGTTTGCAATAAAAACACAGCAAATATAGTGGCAATAGTAATATTTTTATAGCCGTCAACTTTCATTTTTTGCAAAAATACAAATAAAATCTAACATAAACCTAAGAAACATCTAACATTTAATATTTTTAAAACTTTATACATTTGCAATCGAAAATAACAAACAACAAAAATAATGAGAACAGAAATAAGAAATTTGACCATAGAAGAGTGTTTATCTTCACTTGGTGGTGCTGGTGGTGAGAGAAAAGTATACTATAAGTTAATAAATGGAAAACTTTATCCATTTTATTACCATGATTAAATGTATACTATTAATGTAATAATTAAATTAAAAACTTAAAATTATGAAGAAGTTGGAAGAAATGGGACTTGTCCCTTTAAACAAGAAAGAGTGTGTTGAACACGATGGTGGCAATGACAAGCCTGTCTTCAAGGGTATTACGGCTGACGATGTCATCGTATGTTGCATCAATATTCCTCCTGTGAAATTACCTGGGGATGGAATATTTGGTATTGGCTAATCTATAAATGAAAAAGTTGGAAACAAAAGACTACAAGTTGGTCAAAGTTAAGGATAAACAATACGTATTCCTAACAGGAAGTCAAGAAGTGTTGGAAATCCAAAATCCTTTATTGGAAGAATACTTTGACTCGACTTGTAGTTGGAATGAGAATGCCACACATGAGGAGAAGTTCGATAAGCTTACCTCTGCTCTTATCGCAATGAGAGATAATGTGCATATTCGAGAAGAAACCGAAACTGTTCCACAACAGGTGATGTTGACATTCAATACGACTCATGCTTGCAACATGGCTTGTCGATATTGTTTTGCTTTTACGAAGGAAAAGCATATTGAGCCGATGTCTATCCACGTTGCAGAAAAGGCGACAAAAAACTTGTTGAAGGATTTTCCAAATACCAAACGTTATCTCTTCTATTTCTTTGGTGGAGAGCCCTTATTATGTAAGGACTTCATAAGAGAAACTGTAAGAAGAATAGAGGAAAGGTTTAAGGAGTATCCAGGCAAAGATTTTGCGTTTCTGCTCAATACAAATGGATTACTACTCAATGACAAAGACTTGTTAGCGCTTTTCAAGGAAAAAGACTTTACCATTACTATAAGTCTTGATGGGCCACAAGAAGTAAATGACCAAAATCGTTTGTTGGTTTCTGGTCAAGGCTCATTTAAACGAATAATGGCAAACATAGAACTATTGAGACAGGCAAACATTAAGTTTAATCTCAGAGCTACAATAAGCCCAAGAAACCAGAACTTACTTGGTACGTTTCAGTTCTTTGAAAACCTCGCAATTCCTTATGCCTACGCCTTTACCATAAGTGCTAATGAAAAGGATGAGTCAGAAACAAAGATAGACAAAAGAACTTGGGAAAGAATGCAAGTGGATTATCTGCAAGTATTCAATTTCCTAACAGATAAACTTCTTCGTAAGGAGGAAGTGTTCTGTATGGACTTCAAGCAGAAGCTATCTACCCTGTCTCAAAAGACGATAAGGATGCATGGATGTGAAGCTGGCAGAGCAAACTTTCTTGTAGATGAGCAAGGACGATATTTCGCATGTCAAAATATGTTGCCATACCAAATTACCATAGGAGATATCGAAAGAGGTATCTTATTATCAAAGCAAGACATCTACAAGTCCCAGTTCATTTTGAACTTAGAAAAATGCCAGCAATGCTGGGCTCGTTATCTTTGTGGTGGCGGTTGTCAAACAGAACGCATTCATAATGCTCCTTCATTTATGATGCATTGCAAAATTCATCTTTTAGAATGGGAACAAATATTAGCGGCATACATTAAAATAAAGAAATTCTGAAAAAGACTTCTTTTTATGTGGTTTAATCTACCACTTATGGAGATTCTAAATACAAAATATAATATTTAATTATGGCATCTTTTTGGGCACCTTTGAAATCAACAACTCCGAAATGGTGGTTAATTACAGCATTGCTTATCATCGATACTTTTGTATCATTATTCGCCTTGCAGTTTTTAACCTCTGCAATTAGTTTCATAGCAATGATTCTAATAGGAGGGTTAATTTGTTTTTTCTTATATTGTTTATATTTTAAATTATTTGAAAAATGAAAAAGTTTAGAAAAATATTTTGTCGTTAAAACGATGAATTTAAATTAGAAACTTAGTGATTAACCTTTCATGTTACTCAGGTATTTTGACATGAGTAACTTATTAAATATTAGAGGTTCACATAAAGTTTTTAATAAGCAAGTATGAACAAGTTTACAACCAACGGCTGTAAGCCAACTTGTAAATCATCCAACAAATATGATTACAAGATAAACTTAAGGCTTATCTTGCCACTCTTACAGAAGAGGAAATCGGCATATATAAGGGATGGCCCTGGCTCACTTACAGAGAACATCACAAAATTAGAAGGTTAGAAACAATATAATCACAAGTAATATGAAGAAAGAACTATTAGCAGGAACGAAAGGACTGGTAACTACTTTGATGGTTGCTATGGCTGTAGTTTGTATATTCCAATTATTCTCAGCCATTGGTAATTTTGCAAATAGAAACAATTACGTGCTTTCTCATTCTGTTTTTGTCATTGCAATTATCACATGGATTTTATATAGATATTCCATAAAGAACTATCTAAAGAAATGTCCAATAAAAATTGCTTTATATTGTCCTATTATCGCTATTTCGAATTTGGTATTGCTCTCTGTTTTTGGTACATATATATATATACCAAATTTGTTTGAGAATGCATTAACCTCCATTACGCAAAATACTCTGCTGTGTACAATAACTATAGGTTTGCTACAACCTGTGGCAGAAGAAATGTTGTTTAGGGGCGTTGTTTTAGGATGTTTGTTAAAAGGGAAGACTAATCCATGGATTGCAATAGGAATCTCGACTTTTATATTTAGCATTATTCACTTAAATCTCACCCAAATGATAGGTGCTGCTATATTTAGTATGATTGCGGGATGGTTATTCTATAAAACAAGAAGTCTATGGCCTTCTATCATCATCCATACTACGAACAATCTATCATGTTGTGTATGGAGTTTTACATCTCTTTCAACAATCACATATGGGATGACAAAAGAACAATTATTGATTATTCATATACTTTTAGTCATAATATGTATTGTCGTACTATCACTTACAATAAAAAAAATATGTGTTATATTCAAAAGAAATAAATATGGAAAAGATCATAGAATTGTCAGCTTCTCAACTAATGGAAATTAATGGAGGAGGAATGAAAGATAAAATTGTTAAATATCTCTTTGGTTTGCTTGCAGATTATTTAGTTGGTACTCCTGACGATCTTAAGCAAGGTTATAATGACGGATTAAAAAGAAAATAACTATGAAATGTAACAATTATTTAAAAGAGTTAGATGAGCAAGAGCTCAAGTCTATCAACGCAGGTGAAAAAGGCTCATTGCTTTATTGGTTAGGAAGAATTGCTGGTGAATTAGTGTATACACATCAGCACAATCCCGGTTTCGGTGACGCCTTAGTTATGTCTTTGCATTAATTTACAGCAAGGTCAAGATTATCAACTAATCTTGACCTTGTAAAAAACAAGTCATCTTCAATGATTTTACCTCCTGCTTGGATAGAGAATAGTATTGAGACCTACATCTATCAGCACACGACAAAGTCTCAAGTCATTTATTGGGTGGTATTGGCAACCATAGTTCTGGCATTCGTACTGTTGCCATTCGTATATGTTGATATTTCCATCCTAAGTAATGGTGTGGTAAGACCAGCCATTGAGAAAACTGACATCAAAGCAACGATCTTTGGAATAATAAATGATGTATATGTTTATGAAGGGCAGAAAGTGAAGAAAGGAGATATCCTTCTTCGCTTTCGAGCCTCTTCTTCTCATGAAAAAATAGCCTATCAAGACAATCGGTTAAAAGATTTTGAAGACCATATATCTGACTTGAAGACCTTATCTATTGGTGGTAAGCCTTCTGTTTTTCGATCACCAACTCGCCTACAGGAATACCAACTGTATGTTAGCAAAAAACAAGAATTACAGGTAGCTATAGAACAAGCCAAAAGAGAATATAACAGAGAAAAGATACTCTTCGACAAGTTTCTTGTCTCCGAGGAAGAATATGAAAAGTATCTATTTACTTATCAAAGCAAAAAGGAGGAATTGTCATCTCTTATAGAGTCTCAGTTAAGCACTTGGCAAACGGAACTGAACAATTATCAAAACCAATTTAAGGAATTGCAATCTGCCCAAAATCAAGAAAAGGCTGAGGTTAAAGATATGTATGAATTGCGTAGCCCGGTAGATGGCACCATAGAGCAATTTTCTGGACTCTATCGTGGAAGCAGCGTACAGACAGGGCAATCTATCTGTGGCGTCAGTCCTGATTCCACTATATATGTAGAGGCATACGTGTCGCCCAATGATATTGGCTATATCTCAGTAGGTATGCCTGTCAAGGTTCAAATCACCTCATTCAATTATAATGAGTGGGGCACGGTCATGGGTTCTGTCATTTATGTGTCGTCCGATTATATGTCGGATGAAAAAGGAAATACTTACTTTAAAGTAAAATGCAAATTGCAACAAAAGTTTCTCGTCATGAAGAAAACTGGCATGAAAGGATACCTCAAAAAAGGAATGGTGGCAAATGTGAGATTTATGATAACCAAGCGCTCGCTGTTTGACATTCTATATCAAAACATAGACGAATGGATTAATCCTACCCAATATATTACCGAATAGACTGTAATGATGATGAAAAGAAGCATTAAGATAAAACAACACGATGTGACAGATTGCGGGGCTGCATGTCTCGCCTCGGTATGCGCACACTACGGGCTTAAAGTGCCTGTGGCCAGAATACGCCAATATGCCTATACCGACCAGAAGGGTACCAACATTCTGGGCATGGTAGAGGCTGCACAGAAATTAGGCTTTTCTGCCAAAGGTGTAAGAGGCGTGTATGACGCACTCAGCATGATACCTATCCCAGCTATTGCTCATGTGGTGATAAAAGAAGTACTTCACCATTTTGTCGTGCTCTACAAGATAAGTAAGAAGGGGGTTGTCTACATGGATCCTGCTGATGGAGAAATACATAAGGCAACAAGGCAAGAATTTGAGAAAATGTGGACTGGGATTCTGGTTATATTGGAGCCAAACGAAACTTTCGAGAAAGGCAACGAAAAAGTTAGTATGACCATGAAGTTCTTACAACTACTTGCTCCACATAAAAGCATGATGACGCAGGCTTTGTTTGGGGCTTTGATATATAGTGTATTAGGACTTTCTGTATCTGTTTATGTTGGCAAGATAACCGACTACGTGTTGGTCGATGAAAATCTCAACTTACTCAATCTGATGAGTGTCATAATGATTGTGTTACTCGTATTGCGCACTTTCATCGGTTCGATGAAGAGTATTCTTGCCCTAAAAACAGGCCAACGTATTGACGCAGCTCTTATCCTTGGTTATTACAAACATTTGCTACATTTGCCACAACAATTCTTTGATACCATGCGTGTGGGTGAGATTATCTCTCGTGTCAATGATGCTGTCAAGATAAGAAACTTTATCAATAATGTTTCTCTCGACTTGATAGTAAACATGATGATATTGATATTCTCCGTGTTCCTTATGTTTGTTTACTCTTGGGAGTTAGCTCTGATAACGCTTGCTTCGGCTCCATTGTTCTTGTTGGTATTCTGGGGATTCAATAAACTGAATCGTAAGTATCAACGAAAAATCATGGAGAGCAGTGCCGACTTGGAGTCGCAGCTTGTAGAGTCTCTTAACTCTATTGCCACCATCAAGAGATTTGGTGTGGAAGATTTTGCCAATCTGAAAACAGAAAATCGATTTGTGGTATTATTGAAGAATACTTTTCGCAGCATCTATGGATCTATCTTGGCAAATAACGGAGTGCAATTCATATCTACAGGTATAACCATTGTGGTATTATGGGTTGGTAGTACCTTGGTCATCGACAAATCCATTACACCAGGTACTCTGATACTGTTCTACTCGTTGGTAGGATATGTCATTTCTCCTATCGGTTCGATAATAACCTCAAACCAGACCATACAAGATGCACTTATAGCTGCCGACCGCCTATTCCAAATCATGGATTTGGAGGTAGAGGAAGAGAGTATGTTGTGCTTCGACCTTGAGCCTGATATGATAAATGGTATTGTCTTTGAAGATGTATATTTCAGATATGGTTCGAGAAAGCAAGTCTTTGAGAAACTTAACTTGAAAATAGAGACAGGAAAAACAACAGCTATTGTGGGAGAAAGTGGGTCGGGCAAAACAACATTGGTATCCCTGTTGCAGCATATCTATCCAATACAAGATGGAGAAATACGTATAGGCAGTTATCAGATACAGAATCTGAGTAATAGAAGCTTGCGCCGTTATGTAGGTTCTGTTCCACAACAGATAGAACTGTTTGCCGGTACAATCATAGAGAATATTGCTTTGGGAGACTTTAATCCAGATATGCAAAAGATAACAAACATCATAGAGCAATTAGGACTAAAAGAGTTCATTGATAGGTTGCCTAATGGATACAATACTATAATTGGTGAGCATGGCACCAGTCTTTCGGGTGGAGAGCGTCAACGTATTGCCATTGCAAGAATGATGTACAAAGACCCGATGATTCTTATCTTTGACGAAGCTACCTCTTCGCTCGACTCTATCTCCGAGCGATATGTTAAAAAGACGCTTGATTCTCTTTCAAAGCAAGGCAAAACCATCATTGTTATCGCCCATCGTCTCAGTACGGTAAAAACGGCGGACAACATTGTGGTTTTAGACCAAGGCAAAGTAGCAGAATCAGGCAATCATCAGTCCCTTCTATCTAAAAATGGAATCTACCATAGACTATGGAAAGAACAATTTGATGAAATTGATTTGTGAAAACATGAATATTCAGAATGAAATTTACAGAAGATTAAAGATGCATGAGTTGTTGCTGCATAGTAACACAGGAACACCTGAAGAGTTATCACAAAAACTACATGTATCCAAGCGACAACTCTACAACCTTGTAGATGAATTCAGAGCAATGGGTGCATCCATAAAATATAGTAGAGAAAGTAAAACATATTATTATACAAATGACTTTGATTTAAAAAGTAAAATCTTTAAATTATGAAGTATTTAAATTTAGATATTAATCATTATCTTTCTGATAAGGATAAAGGAGAGAAACCGATAGTGATACTTATAAAGGGGGCTGTTATTTATCTTATTTTATTAATCGTCTCTATTCTTGTTATCAGCTATGCACATCATATAGGATGGCCTAATGAACTTAAGCCAAAAGAAAATATAACAAAAGACACAATACTAATGTTAATAGTAATTGGGCCGATCATAGAAGAAACAATACACAGACTATGGTTGTCATTCCACAAGACAGAAATCATTATCAGTGTAACTTGTATCTCTTTTTTCATTTTAGGAGAATTATATCACATAGACGACAAATATATTAGAATTCTTACAAAGTTAGCAATTGCATTTGTGATGGGATATCTTTTTTACAAGATACCGCAAGCAAGGTATGATAGTATCAAAAGTAATAAATATCTATATAGATCATTCATCTGGTTTTCTATCTTATGGTTTTCCCTAATGCATATAAATAATTACAATGTAGAAATGTATTACTTACCTTATCTCATCATTGCTTGTTTGCCACAATTTAGTGCTGGAATATTGTTTACTTATTTCAGGTTTAACTTGGGAATTTACGCAAGTATATTCGCACACATATTACTGAATGGAGTTACATATATTCTTTTATAGTATAAAAAAGAGAGCGTGTTTCAAGTCCTGATCGTTTTTTCAGACAGACTGAAACACACTCTCTTTTTAGAATCGGTTAAGGTACATCATATACCAATCCACATTCTGAATCGCCTCTTTGAGAGATTCCCACCAAGTTTTCCGATGCCCAATAATTACCACCTCAGGCAGTTCGTAACCGCCATTTGTCTCTTGCATGCTCTTAAATGACATGTCTTGCATTTTTACTTCCATTATCATCTTTGTTTAAATTAATAACTTGGTGCAAAGTTACTATTGGGCAGTGCAAAAAAATGCATTCTATTGTTTTTAACATCATTTTACCTCAGTTTGAAATAATGTTGATTCTGAAAGCGCAAAGCGATAAGACACCTGTTATCAACCTGTTAGTTTTCAAATAGAATTACGCAAAAACCCTTCACCCTTCATCTATCCGTTGGAATCCCCTGTGTTTATCGGGGTTTCAGGGGCTGAATGGCACAAATCCACACTTCATCACCCTTCATCTCCCTTCATTCTCATTGGGTAAGCGGCTCCGCATTTATGATTCAGTCCAGAGCTGTTATAATGGAAGAGAAATAAGTTTCTCTTGAAGTTGAAGAAGGCTTGTCCGAAAGAGATTTTGCTTCAAAGCAAGCATCATAGAAGCCTTAGCCGGGTCATCATAGAAGCCTTGACTTGGTCATAATAGAAGACAAATACTGGTCATAATAGAAGCATGAGCCAAACTCTATTAGTCAACCGAAATCTGAAAACGGCAAAAAGATGAAGGGTGATGAAGGGTGATTTTGCACCCTTCGTCCTCTGAACCCCCTGTGTTTACCGGCATTTCGCGCAAATAGATGAAGGGTGAAGGGTTTTTGCGTAATCCATTTTAAAAATACTAATTCCAGCTATTTCATGTGTGAATACTGATTCTTGCAAGATGCCTACTTATAGCACAAAAGTGCCCTGCTCAAGACACTTTTGTGCCATTTAATGAGCATTTATACAGAAAAGTCAAGCTTACCATCAAGAAAAGTCAACAAAAGGCGTTGTTAACATCTGCCCAAGGCGTTGGGCAACTTTGCCCATAAGGATGGACAAACTTGCCCAATGCTGTGGGTAAACTTGCCCATCGTATTGGGCAAAGTGCATAGTTGTGGTTTAACGATTTTAGTTGACCACTTTTAGTTTTATTTGTAAGACGAGTTGACTCACTGTATTAGCGTAACAACTCATGACAATAGGGTGCTGAGTAATTACCCCGTGTTTGGTCGCGCAGACTCAACAAATCTACTACGATGTTCACTATACTAACTATCGTGAAGCATACAAGGCCCGAGACGAGCACGAGCACTGCATATCGCGAATACCGTCCGAGCGCTACGAGCAGGGCGTTCTCCACGCCGAACGAAAAGAGTGGCTGTTCGGCTGGCATGGCGAGCATAACGGCTATGACGCCTCCTCCCAAGATAACTCCAAGCACGAAGGCTGCGAGCATGGCATAGCGGTAGCGTCTGAGGCAGGCTTCTTCGTGCTGCTTCAGATACTCAACGGCGTCGAGGCGTTTCTCGAGTCTGGCAATGAATGCGTCGCCATCGTCAAAGGTGGGTCGGGCTGCGAGGAAGAGTTCCTCAAGTGCTTTATCTTTCTTCATACGTTCAATATTGTTTTAAGGTTGTCTCTGCCGCGCGAGAGTTGCTGCTTCACGGCGTTTATGGTGCAGTCGGTGATGTCGGCTATCTCCTTCACCGAGTAGCCGCTCATGTAGAACATCACCACTGCAGAGCGCTCCTTGGGCGAGAGTGTGGCGAGCGCCATGTACAGCTCCTGATGGCGGAAGGCGGAGTCGGCTGACGTTGCTGACGCCACGCTGCGTGCTGCAGAGATGTCGTCGAACGTGCGCTTGCTTGCCTTGTGGTTGAGGAAGGTGTTGCGTGCTATCGTGAACAGCCACGCGCGAAACTTGCCCTTGTCTCGATAGGCCGACGAAGAGAGGTAAGCCTTCACCAGCGTCTCCTGAGCTATGTCGTCGGCATCGTCGCGCTTGCCGCAGCAGAGGGCGAGCAGGAAGCCTCGCAACGCCTCCTGCTCTCTCTTCACAAGTGCTATGAATTGTTCTCTCGTCATACGTTATTACTCTTGCTTCATGTTCTGCTGCTCTGCCTCCATCTCCTTGGCGAGCATATGGTGGCCTACGAAGTAGCTTATGAGGAAGGCGATGCCGATAGGTATCAGTGCTACACCTACGATAAGGAGCATATCTGTTCTGATCGCTTCGCAGAAGAAGTAGAGCAATATGAACGCTACGCCCATAAGACAGCAGAGGCAGCCGCGCTCAAGTCTGGCGAGAAGTTTCTCCTTGATAAGCTTCTCCGACTTCTTCATGCCCTTCAAGAGGTCTTCTACGTTGAGGTTGGGGTTCTTCTCCAATGCGGCGAGCACTATCTCCTTGCGGTTGCGGTCTGCCGCCATCGCGCTTCTGAAAATGATTGACACGATACATACCGGGAGGGCTACTGCTACTCCTAACGGAACCAAGATTGCTACTAAATCCATATTCTTCTTTCGTTTTTAAATTGTTATACTTGTTGTTTGTTATATCGTTATGTGCAGAAGCGGTGCGTTTGTTGCTTCTTGCAGAACCAGTTCATTTATATAACAAGCGGCACGGGCGAAAGGTGACATTGCTGGAACAAAAATAATTGATTTTATTTGAAAACAGCGCTGATTCTTGTAGTAAGGAGTATTGAGAAATTGTTTAACCTTAATTCCGCAACACTATAATTTAAGAGTCCACTTTAGAAAGTACCATCAAAACATAAGGGTACTTTTTAAAGTGGACTCAGTTAATTTACAGATTATTCCTTAAATGATGCCGAAGAGACGCAACACATCATTGAGGTTGGCAACGACGAGAAGGAGCAAGAGGATGGTGAAGCCCGCATACTCAGCATAAGTAAGGAACTTGTCGCCAGGCTTGCGCCCTGTTATCATCTCGTAGAGGAGGAAGAACACGTGTCCGCCATCGAGTGCAGGGATAGGCAGGATGTTCATGAAGGCAAGGATGATGCTCAGGAAGGCTGTCATCAACCAGAAAGCGTGCCAGTCCCACATGGGTGGGAAGAGACTTCCCAGTGCGCCAAAACCGCCCAGACTCTTGGCTCCCTCTTTAGAGAAGACGTATTTCATGTCGCCCACATAGCCCGACAAGACATTCCAGCCATACTTGATGCCGGCAGGGAAGCTCTCGAAGAATCCGTAACGGATGTGAGTCACCTTATAGTCGCGTACAATATTGTAGTTGACGAATCCCATGCGGGTGTATCCCGCTGAGGCATCGAGCTGAACAGATGTGGTAAGCGTGTCGCCATTGGCTTTCAGCACCGTCAACTGGGCATTGAGGATGGCTGCGCTGTCCTTGGCTGTAGTGGCAGCAGCCAGCTGGTCGTCGATGCGGCCCATCTCGTTGGTGAAGGCATTGAAAGTCTCCACCTTCTGACCGTTGATGCTCAGAATCTTATCGGCAGGAGTAAGACCAATCTTGGCGGCAGGTGTGCCCTTTGCCACACTATCGATACGAAGAGGCTGATAGATTTCCACAAAACGGGGAGTAGCCTTGAACATGCCCAGCATGTTGATGTCGCCGGGCAACTGCAGGCTCATAGGCTTGCCATTACGGATAATGTCGACTCTGTGGGCAGTAGAGAGCGCACGGAACATGTCGCCATCGTAGGTCTTGAAAGCTCCCTCCTCGGTTCCTACCAAGATGTCATGATCCTGGAAACCCAAGGCCTTGGCCTCGCTGTTGAACGCCATGCCCTGCTTCATATCCTTGGTAGCCACGTAGTCGTCGCCCCAGTGGAAGAGAATCATCGAATAGATGAAGAGCGCCAGCACGAAGTTGACCAGCACACCACCTATCATGATGAGCAGACGCTGCCAGGCTGGCTTGGAGCGGAACTCCCAGGGTTGCTCGGGCTGTTTCATCTGCTCGGTATCGAAACTCTCGTCGATCATACCCGAAATCTTGCAGTAACCGCCTAATGGCAACCAACCCATTCCGTAGGTAGTGTCAGAATTCTTGGGCTTGAACTCGAAGAGATGGAACCAAGGGTCGAAGAAGAGATAGAACTTCTCTACCCTAACTCCGAAGAGCTTGGAGAAGAAAAAGTGACCGCCCTCGTGGAGCAACACCAATATGGAAAGCGCCAACATGAGCTGAAGCGCTTTGATCAAGAATATTTCCATTGTTTTACTTTGAACTGTGAAGGCAGAAAACTGAGACTTTTGTGAGGCTCCTTCCGCCGTTCACCATGATTATGATTGATAAACTTTATTGATAATTCGTGATTGACAGTGTGCACACCTTATTATATATATAGCGTCTCTCACACCTTTATTATATTATGACGCACTCTTCATCAGTTCTGCAGCAATGCGTCGGGCCTCGGCATCGGTCTGCAGATAGACGTCGAGATCGGGCTGACTGTCGAAGGTGGCTTTCGCCATTACCTGCTCTATGATGTCGCCCATCTGCAAGAATCCACACTCGCCACGACGGAAGCCGGCATTGACCACCTCGTTGGCTGCATTGACGATGCACGACATGTTGCCACCTTTCTTGATAGCCTCGAAAGCCAAGCGCAGACATTTGAACTTCTCGTAGTCGGGCTCAAAGAACTGCAAGTCCTTGGTCTTGAACAAGTCGAGACGGTCGCCCTGCAGAGGCAGGCGCTTGGGGAAGGAGAAGGCATACTGTATGGGCAGACGCATATCGGGCACACCCAACTGAGCCTTCACGGCTCCATCGACAAACTGCACTGCGCTGTGCACGACACTCTGCGGATGGATGAGCACCTCTATCTTGTCGGCAGGAACGCCGAAGAGCCATTTGGCCTCAGTCACCTCGAAACCCTTGTTCATGAGCGAAGCCGAGTCGATGGTGATCTTGGCTCCCATGTCCCATGTAGGATGGCGGAGCGCATCGGCAGCAGTTACCTTAGCCAACTGCTCCATGGTGTGATGGCGGAAAGGTCCGCCCGAGCAGGTGAGCAATATCTTGTCTATCTCGTTGTCGTCCTCGCCCACCAGGCTCTGGAAGATGGCACTGTGCTCGCTGTCGACCGGCAGGATGGGCGCATGATACTGCTGGGCCAAACCGCATATCAGTTCGCCAGCCACGACGAGGGTTTCCTTGTTGGCAAGACATATCTTCTTGCGGGCCTTGATGGCATGGATTGTCGGCTCAAGTCCTGAGAAGCCCACCATAGAGGCAAGCACCATGTCGATAGGATCGGCCTCCACGATGTCGCAAAGCGCCTGAGCACCGGCATAGACTTTGATGTCTGGCTCATCGCTCAACAGGTTTTTCAACTCGTCATAATGTGCCTCGTTGGCTATCACCACGGCAGCAGGTTTGAACTTACGAGCCTGCTGTGCCAGCTCCTTCACACGGTTGTTGGCTGTAAGACAGTACACCTCATACAAGTCGCTGTGCTGCTCTATCACGTCGAGCGCCTGTGTGCCGATGCTTCCCGTGGAGCCAAGGATACATATTTGTTGTTTCTTCATTTTCTCTTTATCTTATTCTAATTTGCAAGCCTTCGCAACAGGGCTTTTTTATTTTCCCAACAGGGAAAAATCTTCTGCCCAGTCAGAAAGTTTATTCGCCAAGGCTAACGGATAACATATCTGCTTTATAGCTTTTCGCCGCCATTTAATCCAACTCGAGGATTCCCTCGGGCAACTGCATCTTGATGACACGCTGCCCGGCATCCACCTCGTGAATGAAGTCGTTGCTGGCAGGAATCAGCAATTCCTTTCCCGCAGGTGTCGTTATCTCGAAGAGCAAGTTGATGGTGCTGTCGTCCACACGGTCGATCGTGCCTATCACCAGACCGGTAGTGGCATCAACAAGCTGAAAGCCGATAATTTCTGCCCATGACATATTCTCCTCATCGCTGTCGGAGAGATGACGGGGAAAGAACACCTCGCAGCCCGTATAGGCACGCACCTGTTCCTGCGTATCGATGTCCTCGAACTTCACCAGCACATTCTCATCGTTCTTAAACCGGTATTCCTCTATATAGAAAGGCACCAGGATGCCGTCGATGTCGAGAATGAGATAATCGGCATCCACACGGTCGAACACATCGTCGGTAATGGCAAAGGTGATTTCTCCCTTCACGCCGTGGGGCTTTCCCAACTTGCCTATCTTATAAACGTCGTCTCGTCTTATCATATCGCATAGAATCTTTGAAAATCATGATCAGTAAAGCCATTGAATTCTTCATTCTTCACTCTTCACTTTCTCAATCCGTGACACGCGTAATCTTGGCTCCGAGCTGATTGAGTCGGAACTCTATGTCCTCGTAGCCACGGTCGATCTGTGCGATATTCTCAATGCGGCTTGTACCGTTGGCACTCATCGCAGCAATGAGCAGGGCAATACCGGCACGGATATCAGGACTTGTCATTCTGCCGGCACGGAGTCGGATCTTATGGTCGTGGCCCACCACCACAGCACGGTGCGGGTCGCAGAGAATAATCTGTGCACCCATATCGATGAGCTTGTCGACGAAGAACAGTCGGCTCTCGAACATCTTCTGATGGAAGAGCACACTGCCACGTGCCTGTGTCGCCACAACGAGGAGAACCGACAGGAGGTCGGGGGTAAGTCCTGGCCATGGGGCATCGGCAAGCGTCATGATGGTTCCATCGATAAAGGAATCTATGACGTAGTGCTTCTGTTCAGGAATAAAGAGGTCGTCGCCCTCAATCTTTATCTTCACACCCAGTCGGCGGAAAGCCTCGGGAATGATTCCCAGGTTGCGGACCGACACGTCCTTGATGCGTACACCGGCTCCACACATGGCTGCCATACCGATGAACGAGCCCACCTCGATCATATCGGGCAGGATGCGATGCTCGGCTCCGTGAAGCGACTTCACGCCCACGATAGTAAGAAGGTTGCTGCCTATGCCGCTGATCTGAGCGCCCATGGCGTTGAGCAGATGGCAGAGCTGCTGGATATAAGGCTCGCAGGCTGCATTATAGATGGTGGTGGTTCCCTCGGCAAGCACCGAAGCCATGATGATGTTGGCAGTTCCCGTAACCGAAGCCTCATCGAGCAACATATAGCAGCCCTTCAGTTTCCTGGCTTCTATCTGATAGACATTGCGCTCGTCGTCGTGCACGAACTTGGCACCCAGACACTTGAATCCCAGGAAGTGGGTGTCGAGACGACGGCGGCCTATCTTGTCGCCACCCGGCTTGGCGATGGTTGCCTTGCCACAGCGTCCCAACAGCGGACCAATCATCAGCACGCTTCCACGCAGCGAGGAGCACTTAGCCACAAACTCCAGGCTGTCGAGATAGTCGAGCTTCAGCTCGTCGCTCTGGAATGTATAGTCGTTGCGACTGTTCTGAGTTACCTTCACGCCTATCTCCCTGAGCAACTTGATGAGGTTGTTCACGTCGAGGATGTCTGGCACATTCTTGATGCGCACAGGCTCGTCGGTAAGGATAGTAGTGCAAATCACTTCGAGTGCCTCGTTCTTGGCACCCTGCGGAATGATGGTTCCTGTGAGCGGATGACCGCCTTCTATGATAAATGACTCCATAGACTATTCTTTGGGGGTTATGAATGATAAGGGGAATATAAGTTACTTGTTCTTTTTCTTGCCATTGCGTCCTTGCGACTGCTCACGGTCTACAATTCTCTCGAATTTGAAAGTGTCCAAGTCGAGCTGAATCTTTCCGTCGGTAAAGCGGGCCAGGTCGGAAGCCACCTTCTCGCCGTCGCTCGAACCATGGCTCCACTGCATCAGGTTGCGATGCATCTGGTTGGCAGTGAGTTTCACCAGTTCGTCGCGCTCCCTGCCAGGCTCCATGGTCTTCAGTATCTCGAAAGCCTCGAAGAGCATGGCACCATAGTGGCGCACGGGAATCTTCTTCATCGGATAAGGCATGGGCTCAGGCTTCTGGGCCATCTGCGAGGCACTTGTCACATCGAAAGGATAGTCGATGTCGAGCTGGAAACGGCTCATGATGGCGAGCTGATCCCAGAGCTTGCGCTCATGGCCCTCCACATTCTTGCTCTCGGGGAACATTCGGTCCATGATGGCAATGATGGCCCTGGCGCATCGCTGACGCTCCTCACGGTCGGGCAGGCCGACTGCATAGTCAACCATCTGCTGTATCTCTCGTCCATACTCAGGCAGCACGATCTGCTCTCGCTGGGTGTTATAGTCTAATCCGTCTATGTTCATTAATATATATAATAATAGGTGTAAATATCAAATAAGTTTCTTAGGCATCTTGGCCACGAAGTCCTTCAGATAGAAAGGCACGAAGTAAGCCACATCCTCAAACTTGCCTTCCACGAAGCGCTTCTCGGCCAATGGCGCCATATTCTTTGCCAGCGGCTCGATGTCCTTCACGAGATGGGCGTTGGGATGATTGATGACTTCCATACACTTGGCTGCTCCGTTTCCGAAAAAATAGACAGCACCACGGTCGAGATACTCCTTGTAGGTTTCTGCGTCCACAATGTCGGCCTGTATAGGGCGCACCTCGCGGAGGGCACGGTCGAAGACTTGCGCATACACTTCCATTCGGCGGGCGTCGAGCATAGGCACAATGAGCGCATCTTCCTCGGCAGGATGCTCGCCAAGGAGCACGGGCACAGCCAGCAACTCGAGTGTAGGCACGGCGATGAGCTTTGCGCCACGGCCATAGCAAAGGCCCTTGGCCATACTCACTCCTATGCGAAGACCCGTATAAGAACCAGGACCGCAACTTACTGCCACAGCCTCGAGCGGAATATTGCGGGAATCAATGTAACTGATAGCCTCATCGACGAACACGCCCAACTTAACTGCATGGTTGGGACCGCTGTGATCTTCCTTGTTGAAAATCACGGCTCCATTATCACTAACTGCCACCGAGCACACGTCGGTACTCGTCTCAATACTTAAAATACAAGCCATAAAAATAAATATATTCTTAAATAAGGTGCAAATTTACGCTTTTTCTCGCATTTTTTTGTACTTTTGCAGAAATTTAACGTGAAGAATATATGATACAGTCAATGACAGGCTTCGGAAAAGCTACCGTAGCCTACAAAGAAAAGAAGATCAACGTAGAGGTTAAGTCGCTGAACAGCAAGGCTCTCGACCTCTCCACACGTATTACTCCTCTGTATAGAGAGAAGGAAATGGAGATACGTCAGTTCATCGCCAAGAATCTGGAAAGAGGCAAGATTGATTTCTCTATCTGGATAGAAAAGGACGTTGTGGCTGACGCCACGCCCATCAACATGGCGCTGGTGGAGAACTATTACCAGCAAATCAAGAAGATTTCGGCACAAACAGGCATTCCTGAGCCTGCCGACTGGTATGCTACGCTGTTGCGCCTGCCCGACGTGACGACCAAGACCGATGTGGAAGAACTGACCGACGAGGAATGGAAGGCTGCACAGCAAGCCATCGACGAGGCTGTGAACCACCTCATCGAGTTCCGCCGCCAGGAGGGAGCTGCACTGCAGAAGAAGTTCACCGAGAAAGTGGACAACATCCAGGCATTGCTCGCCAGCATAGAGCCTTACGAGAAGTCGCGCGTAGAGAAGATCAAGACCAACATCGTGAACGGACTGCAGCAGATTCCTAATGTCGAATACGACAAGAACAGACTGGAGCAGGAACTGATCTACTACATCGAAAAACTCGACATCAGCGAGGAGAAGCAGCGACTCAGCAATCACCTGAAGTACTTCCGCGAGACAATGAACGAGGAAGGACACGGCGTGGGCAAGAAGCTGGGCTTCATCGCACAGGAAATGGGACGCGAAATCAACACCACTGGCTCGAAGAGCAACCAGGCTGAGATGCAGAACATCGTGGTGAAGATGAAGGACGAGTTGGAGCAGATCAAGGAACAAGTGCTCAATGCTCTGTAAGCCTTCATTACATTTTCTCCAATATCCACCTATAATTAAAAATGGAAAAAAACAACAATCACCCAATACAAGATTTGCCATTAGAAGAAGGGCAAATCATCATCTACCAACCTAATGAAACCATTAAGGTGGAAGTAAAAATGGAAGATGAAACGGTTTGGCTCACCCAAATACAGATGACAGAATTATTTCAAACTTCTAAACAAAATGTAAGTTTGCATATAAACAACATTTTCAAAGAAGGAGAACTTGAGAAAGAAGCAGTTGTCAAGGAATCCTTGACAACTGCTAAAGATGGGAAAAAATACAAGACAAAATTCTACAATTTAGATGTTATCATCTCTGTGGGATATAGAGTAAAGTCAATTCGTGGAACACGCTTTCGTCAATGGGCCAATAGCGTTCTAAAAGATTATCTTTTACATGGGTACACTTTTAACAAACGAATCGGATTATTGGAGCAACGTATGCTACATGCCGAAGAGAAAATCGACTTTTTCGTCAAGACTTCACTTCCACCAACAGAAGGAATATTCTTCAATGGTCAAATTTTCGATGCCTATCTCTTTGTTACCAATTTGGTAAAAAGTGCGCAGACCAACATTACACTAATAGATAACTATATCGACGAAAGCGTCTTAACCTTGTTGGACAAACGAGCAAATTATGTTACCGCAAAGATTTATACGCATCACATTACCAGCCAACTACAATTAGATTTGGATAGGCACAATGCACAATACTCTTCCATTGAGATTTCTGAATACAGACATTCACATGACAGGTTTATTTGCATAGACGACATGGTTTATCACATTGGTGCTTCCATTAAGGATCTTGGGAAAAAGTGGTTTGCTTTTTCCAAGCTGAACGACATTACAACTACCGAGCTTCTGAATAAAATCAACAGAAACTAATTTTGTTAGACATCATGGCAACATCATTTTACGGCAACATACTGGAGGAGGAACTGAAGAACAAGGTGGCTGCAGATTGGTTCACCGCCTACGACTGCACGCAAATCATCGGCAAGATAGACTTCGTCGTGGCTGTGCCTACGCAAGGACAGCAGCTCTTCGAGGCCGAGTACCTGCTCTGGGCGGAAGCCAAGCAAGGCACCTCGCACGACATTCTCGAATCGTTCATACAGCTCATCCTCACCATAGGAAAGGCACATACATACGAGGACAAATTGCCACCTGCCTTCCTTGGCGCATTCGATGCCGAGAAGATTGCCTTCGTACCATACCATGAGGTGATGGACGTGTTCACGCAGAACGACTTCAACTGGAATGTCACTCCATCCGACCACCAGTCGAAGGAGTTCCAACAGCTTTTAGGACTGCTCTCCCCGCTGATGAAAAAACAACAGGTACTCTTTCACTACGTCACCGACGAGAAGGAGTTACACCAGTTTATCAAGCAAAACTTCCGCATGGGGCAAGATGGCGTGAAACAGATACAGGTAACCATCAACAACTTCACCCATATCTACCGCAAGTGGTGCGCAGAGGTAAAGCCTACCATCAACGGCGACTGGGACAAGCTTAAGGAAGCAGGCATCATCGATGCCGACTTTTATCTCGCCGACCTACTTTCCGCCAACAACACCACGCTCAAGGAAAAACTCTTCGTGCTCCTGAAATCAGACCACTACGTGCTCGACCGCCGTGTGAACGACACTGGGCTGGAGAACTATACCCAAGCCGTATTCCTCGACAACCAGAAAGCGCACACTCAATTTTGGAACCGCTACAAGCGTCCACCTCGTCGCGACTACTGGGACAAGATGGTAGAACGCCGCGACTTGCTCGTGCCACAGGATGTGAGAGAGCGCAAAGGCTCGTTCTTCACTCCTCCGCAGTGGGTGGAGCTTTCACAGGAATATCTCGCAAGGGAACTGGGCGAGAACTGGCAAGAGGAATATTATATTTGGGATTGCTGCGCCGGCACGGGCAACTTGCTGGCAGGCTTGACCAACAAGTACAACATCTACGCATCTACCCTCGACAAGGCAGATGTGGAGGTGATGCACACCCGCATCGCCACGATGAACAAGGCTTTGCGTGGGGAGCACGGCGGAAGTAACTTGCTCGACAGCCATGTATTCCAGTTCGACTTCCTCAACGATCTTTTCAACCTCGACAAGCCGGAGGAGAGCAAGCTCCCGAAGTCGCTCATCGAGATTCTGAAGGACGAGGAGAAGCGCAAGAAACTCGTCATTTATATCAATCCGCCGTATGCGGAAGCAGGAAACAGAAAGGTTATTGCAGCTGGAGGCGGTATGCAGAAAACCAATGTGGCAGTAAAGCATCTGACATACAAGAAATACTTAGATAAGATAGGAATCGCAGGGCGAGAATTATTTGCTCAGTTCATCATCAGAATATATGATGAAATCCCTACAGCGGTGCTTGCGCAATTTTCAAAGTTGAAAATTGCGCAAGCACCCAACTTCCGTGATTTCCGAAAAACGTTCCGAGCGAAGCTCGGTCGAAATTTTATTGTTCCAGCCGATACATTTGATAATGTAAAGGGAAAATTCCCTATAGGATTCTTCATTTGGCATTTGGACGATTACGATGTCTTCACAGAGACTATTACGGATGTTTACAACAGAAAGGGAGAATTTATCGGCAAGAAGACTTTGGCTCCTTTTGATGGGATGCCATCTATCAACGACTGGATTATCGAGACGCGCAACAAGCCCAACGAAATGAAAATCGGATTCATGTCATGTCGCTCACATGATTTTTCAAATGTGAACTATAATTTCATCATGAACGACAAAGCTCAAATGAAGTCACCACGTGGTAGTTGGGTTACAGACTACAATGTAAAAGAATGCACGATTTACATCGCAGTTTGCCACTCTATAGAAGCCACTTGGCTCAACGACCGAGACCAGTTCTTGTATCCTAATGATGGATGGAAGACCGACTTGGAGTTTCAGAGCGACTGCCTTGCCTACACATTGTTTAACAACAACATACAAGCTGCACAAGGCACCAACCACTGGATACCATTCACCGAACAAGAGGTGGATGCCAAGGAAGCCTTCAAGAGCCACTTTATGAGCGACTACATCCGAGGCAAGAGTAAGGCAGATCTAAAGAAATCGCAGCCAGTACAACAAAGTCTCTTTGCCGATACCCAGCAAAACGGAACAAGTACATCTTGCCAAGCAAGCAACGCTACCATACAGCAGACTAATTCCCCTATCGCATTCAGCCCAGAGGCACAAGCCGTGATGGAGGCAGGAAAGGCTCTGTGGAGATACTATCACGAACAGCCCGAAGCTATCGCCGACGCAGCCCTCTACGACATCAGGCTCCACTTCCAAGGCGTAAACGACAAGGGCAAGATGAACACAGGAAGCCAAGACGAACATTACAACCATCTCATGGCAGAACTTCGCCAATGTCTGAAAATTCTCGCCCAAAAGATAGAACCAAAGGTATATGAATATGGATTTCTAAAAAGATAAAACTTAATTTGGAAGATTTGAATACTTTTCGTACCTTTGCGCAACAAACAAAGGCTATAATGTTTTAAGGTAATAAAAAAATGAAGAATGGACTGTTAATATTCAGCGCCCCATCGGGCAGCGGAAAAAGCACCATCGTAAACTGGCTGATGAAGGAACACCCCGAACTGAAACTGGCTTTCTCCATCAGTTGCACATCGCGTGCACCACGTGGAACCGAACAGAACGGAGTGGAATACTTCTTCCTCACACCCGAGGAATTCAAAGCCAAGATAGAAGCCGACGAATTCCTGGAATACGAGGAAGTGTACCAAGACAGATTCTACGGCACGCTGAAATCGCAAGTGGAAAACCAGCTTGAGGCTGGCGACTCTGTAGTCTTCGATGTAGACGTGAAAGGAGGCGTCAACATCAAGAAGTTCTATGGCGGGCGCGCCCTCAGCATCTTCGTACAGCCACCATCGGTAGAAGAGCTTCGCCGCCGTCTGAACGGTCGTGGCACCGATGATCCCGAAGTTATCGAACAGCGACTGGCAAAGGCTAACTACGAGCTGACCTTCGCTCCACAGTTCGACCACATCGTGGTGAACGACAACCTGGAGAAGGCTGAACAGGAAGTTTACAAGCTCGTTTCCGACTTTCTGAATCAAGAGTAAGACAAGCCGGGCTGAGGTTTCAAGGAAAAGTCCGGGTCGAGTCGTCGGATAAGGCAGGAATTAGTCATTGAAGTTTCGCAAGTGGTTCAAGTACGGGCTGAAGGCCCAGAAGCTCCTATAAGCAGCACGCCCTGAAAGGGCAGAAGCTCTTAGCCCAGGGCAACGCCCTGGGTATAATGGCAATCAGCAAGGCGCCCTGTAGGGGCAACAGCTTTATAAATTGCCAGGAGTTTTAAAGCTTTTGCCCTTACAGGGCGACAGGTTTGCGTCCAAAATAACCCAGGGCGTTGCCCTGGGCTAAGAGCTTCTGCCCTTTCAGGGCGTGTGGAACATACTTGCGAAAGTAGAGTTAGTCATAATAGACGACAGGGCTTGGTCATAATAGACGACTGGGCTTAGCCATAATAGACGACCGGGCTTGGTCACAATAGACGACCGGGCTTGGTCACAATAGACGACCGGACAAAGCCGTCACAGATGCCTCAAGTCAAACATAAAACAAGAGCGAAAGATGCAAAAGAAGAAAGTGGGCATATTCGGCGGGAGTTTCAACCCCATACACACAGGGCACATCGCCCTTGCCAAGAGCCTCTGCCAGCAGGCAGGGCTGGATGAAGTGTGGCTGATGGTTTCGCCCATGAACCCATTCAAGAAAGAAGCCACCGACCTGCTGACAGACAAACTGCGGCTCGAGATGGCAGAACAAGCCATTGCCGACGAGCCAAAACTCAAGGCATGCGACTATGAGTTCCACATGCCCAAGCCTTCCTACACCTGGCACACGCTGCAGGCGCTGAGCCAAGACTTCCCCCACGTCAGCTTCACCCTCCTCATAGGAGGCGACAACTGGGCTTCCTTCGACAAATGGTTTCACCACGAAGACATCCTGAGCCACTACCCCATCGTCGTCTATCCGCGAAAAGGGTGCGACATAGGAAAAGTGCCATCGGGCGTAACCATAGTGGAAACGCCTCTGCTCAACATCAGCAGCACCGAGATCCGTCAACGCATCAAGGAAGGCAAAAGCATACACGGCATGGTGCCCGACTGCATAGAGCCACTGGCCATGCAATACTACTCCAACCAACACCCCTAACAAGAGCAACAACAAATGAACTGGAAAACAAAGACCAAGAGTTTTCTGAAGTTAGCCTTCGCCCCCATCCGCGGCAACGCCAACTTCTTCATCTTTATGTATCTGCTCGGCATTATCTGTGCCGTAGTGACAACTCCACGCTGGGGAGTCGTGTACGACAACCTGGCGCTGGAACTGTTTGTCGACGTCTACGTGGTTTGCGCCCTGCTGATGCTCGTGCCCAAGAAGCGGAAGATACGCTTCTGCGTAAGGAGCCTGCTGTACATTATATTATATGTCACAGCACTTGCCGACACCTACTGCTTCGTCAACTTCGGCTCCACGCTCAACCCCTCGATGCTGATGCTCGTGGGTGAGACCAATCCCGACGAGGCAAGCAACTTCATATCAGCCTGCCTCTCGCCTACCGTCATCTTCAGCGCCGTGGGATGGATTCTGCTGCTCATCCTCGTACAGGCCTTTGTGGCAGCCTTCCGCAAGCCCATCATCAAGAGTTTGGGCTTTGCCGTCACCTTCATCGAGCTGCTGTCGCTCAAGAAGAGATGGAACTGGGTGACGCGCGTTACCCGTGCCACACCCTACGCCCTGACCGTGATAGGCATCATCATCTTCATAACAGGAGCCTGCACCTCTTGGCACAACAAGATGGCGACATTCAAGCTCTTCGGAGGCAAGAACATAGGCGAAGTGGAGCACGAGCTCACCAACAAGGGACACGCCGAACTCTATATTCCTATCAACCGACTGGCTTTCAGCATCTATGCCAACAAGCTGGCTGCCAAACAGATCACGCAGCTCATACATGCCGCCAAAGACGTACGGGTAGACAGTTGCAGCTACCGCTCGTCGAACATCGTGCTCATCATAGGCGAGAGCTACGGCCGACATCACTCCCAGCAGTATGGCTATTTCATGAAGACGACACCACGCCAGGCAGCGCTCGAAAAGTCGCGCAAGCTCACCAAGTTTACTGATGTCGTGACTTGTTGGAACCTCACCAGCTTCGTCTTCAAGAACGTCTTCTCGACACACGTCGTGGGCGAGAAAGGCGACTGGTGCGACTATCCGCTCTTCCCCGAACTCTTCCGCAAGGCAGGCTATCAAGTCACCTTCATCACCAACGAGTTCCTGCCACAGGCCAAGGAAGCAGTCTACGACTTCAGCGGAGGCTTCTTCCTCAACAACCCAGAGCTCAGCAAGCTGCAGTTTGACAACCGCAACACCGAGCTTCATCCGCTCGACGACGGACTGCTCGATGACTACGACAACCACCTGAAACAAAAGCAGGGCGAGCACAACCTCATCATCTTCCACCTCATGGGTCAGCACGTAGACTACAAGTCGCGCTACCGCAAGGAGCAAACCGAGTTCTGGGCAGGCAACTACGAGGACAAGCGCCCCGAGCTGAACGCCAAGCAGCGCAAGATGTTGAGCCACTACGACAATGCCACCCTCTACAACGACTCCATCGTGGCACAGATAGTGAAGCGATTCGAGAAAGAAGACGCCATCGTCATCTACATGCCCGACCACGGAGAAGAATGCTACGAGGAGAACCGAGGCTTTATCTGCCGCAACCATTCGGCAGCCATCGACTGGCCCCTTGCCCACTACGAGTTCGAGATTCCCTTCTGGATTTACTGCTCGCGCAAATACATACGCAAGCATCGCGACATCTACAAGCAGATACGCAAGGCCAAGGACCGACGCTACATGACCGACGCCCTGCCCCATCTGCTGCTCTATCTGGCAGGCATCGAAACGCCAACCTATCAGGCCAAATACAACATCCTCAGCCCTGAGTACGACGAGATGCGGCCACGCATCCTGAAAAACTCTGCCGACTACGACAAGCTGAGAGATGAACATATAGCAAAAGAGAAGAAAGCTAACGAGAAGAAGAAAGGGAAATAAGATTATGAGTACACCCACACTAAACCGAACAGAGTGCAACGCCCTGAGAGGACTTGCCATCATCGGCATCTTTCTGCACAACTACTGCCACTGGCTGGGCCCCATCGTCAAGGAGAACGAATACCAGTACATACAGCGCAACGTAGACTGGCTGCACCAGGTAATGGCGTCGCCCGACGGCTGGCTGCCCATGCATCTGCTGTCATTCTTCGGACATTATGGAGTGCCCGTATTTCTCTTCCTCAGCGCCTACGGACTGGTGCTGAAATACGAGTCTGGTCCACGCATTACACAGGGCGCAGAGCGATTCAGCATCACAGGCCGTCACCTGCCCAATCTGGGTGAAGGACTGCGATTCGTACGCTATCACTACCTCAAGCTCTTCAAGATGATGATTGTGGGGTTCGCCGCATTTACCATGCTCGACTACCTCACTCCCGGGCCTCATCACTATCAGTCGCTCGACATCATCGCCATGCTGGGCATGTTCAACAACGTATTGCCCAATCCCGACCGCATCATCTGGCCCGGTCCATTCTGGTTCTTCGGTCTGATGATGCAGCTCTACATCATTTACCGCCTCTTCATCTACCATCGCCACTGGGCTTTCACCGTAGTGCTGATGGTGGTCTGCCTGGCGCTTCAACTGTGTCTCTCGCCCGACGGTGAGGCGATGAACCGCTATCGCTACAACTTCATGGGCGGCATGTTGCCATTCGGCATCGGCATTCTTTATGCCCGCTATGGCGAGAAGATTCTCATGACTTTCCATCACAACACAACCAACGCCTTTGGCATTATCTTCTGCGGAGCCATCATCTACAGTCTCAGCGGAAGCATGTTGGGCTGGACCTTCGTGCCTCTCTTCGTCTGTCTGTTCTGCGTCCTGGTAGCAAAGGTGCTGAGCGGAGTGAAATGGCTGCAGGGAGCATACAGATTTCTCGACTGGATGGGCGGAATATCGGCAGCACTCTTCGTCTGCCATCCTATCACCCGCAAGATATTCATCCCCATCAGCCGTTGGGGCGACATGTACGCCGGGCTGCTGCTCTACATCATATCGAGCATCTGCTTAGCATGGCTCTTCTCTGAGCTGATGAAGAAGATTCCGAGCCCAAAGATGAAGTAAGATGAAGTAAAGAGTGTGAGTTTCGAAAGTGAAGACAATTCAACCCCTTTCATTATGATAAAAATCAAAGATATAGAACTTGCCAATATAAGCCGATTCAGAGGCGAACTGATGGGAGCTGCCATGCTTTTCATCATCCTCTTTCATGTGGCGCTGCCCCGCGAGGATGCTTTCTTCGGGCTTCGTCGCATGGGCAATGTGGGAGTAGACATGTTTCTCTTCCTCAGCGGTATAGGTCTGTGGTTCTCGTGGACCAAGAATCCTGACGTGCGCCACTTCTTCGTGCGCCGTTATCTGCGCATCTATCCCGCCTGGCTCATCATAGCCTGCCTGTTCTACATTCCGCGTTTTGAGGGAGGAGACCTCTGGGCATGGGTCGACCTCGTGGGCGACATCAGCATCAACTGGGATTTCTGGCTTCACGACGAGTTGAACTTCTGGTACATTCCCGCCACCATGATGCTCTATCTCTTTGCACCAGGCTACATGGAGCTTATCAAGCGCCACCCCATCTATCGCTGGTTGCCTGTGGTCATGATCATGTGGTGCATCCTTGTGCAGTATGTCACTCCCATCCACCATGCCGTAGGCCATCTGGAGATTTTCTGGAGCCGCGTGCCAATCTTCTTCATCGGCATCAACATGGGCGAGATGGTAAGACAACGGCAAAGCCTCGACGGCACCAGCATCTGGATGATATGGATCATGTTTCTGATGACGCTCACCTCGAGCATCTTCCTCGAACAGGAACGCCACGGCATGTTTCCTCTCTTCTTAGAGCGCATGCTCTATATTCCCCTTACCATTACGAGCATTCTGCTGCTCAACCGTATCTTCCGCCGCACTCCCCAATGGTTCAACCGAGGCTTCATCTTTGTAGGAGCGCTGAGCTTAGAGGCTTACCTCATCCACATTCACTTCGTGCTCCACTACATAGAGAAATATCACTGGGGCTACTGGCCCACCTTCCTCGTCTGCATAGCCATCACGCTTCCTGCAGCCTGGCTTCTCAGCAAGACAGCAGGATGGATCAGCCGACAAATATCCAAGATTATCAAATACTGAGAATATTGAGAATACTCAACTTTCGCAGGGGGAAGTTCAAGAGAATATTAAAGAAAACAGAGAATCATGAAAAAAATAGATTATAGAATGAACGAAAGCCGGGGCTTCTCTGCGCTGATGCGACTCATACGCCCCAAACAATGGATCAAGAACGGATTCGTCTTTGTACCGCTGTTCTTTGGCGGAGCTTTGTTTCACACCGACGCTCTTCTGGCTGGTGTCATCACTTTCTTTGCCTATAGCTTTGCCGCATCGAGTATCTATTGCTTCAACGACATTTTCGATGCAGAAGCCGACAGGCGCCATCCCGTAAAGTGCCACCGCCCCATTGCCTCGGGAGCCGTTTCTGTCAAGGCGGCGTATTGTCTGATGATTCTGATGCTCATCCTTTCTATCGTCATCAGCGCTGCACTCGATTCATGGAAGGCCATGGGAATCATCCTTTTCTATTGGCTGCTCAATCTCTGCTATTGCGCCAAACTAAAGCAATACGCCATCATCGACGTCTGCATCGTTGCCTTCGGCTTTGTGCTTCGCCTGTTGGCAGGCGGTGTGGCCACCGATATTGCTCTGAGCAAGTGGATTGTGCTGATGACTTTCCTCATCACGCTCTTCATGAGTTTTGCCAAGCGACGCGACGATGTGTTGAGAATGGAGAAGACGGGAGAGGCGCCACGCAAGAATACGAGCCGCTACAACCTTACCTTCATCAACCAGGCCATCACCATCACTGCCTCGGTAACGCTTGTGTGCTACATCATGTACACGGTAAGTCCGGAGGTGATAGAGCATTTCAACACCGAGCATCTCTATCTCACAAGTGTCTTCGTGCTGGTGGGATTGCTGCGCTACATACAGATAGCTGTGGTAGACCAACAGAGCGGCGACCCAACCCGTATCATGCTCCACGACCACATCACACAGTTCATCATCCTGGCCTGGCTCCTCTCATTCCTGATTATTATATACATTATATAATATGGAGGAAAAAGAAAGAATATATTGTTTCGACTTCGACGGAACACTCACCACCAAGGACACGCTCCTGGAGATTATCCGTTACAAAGCTGGCACATGGCGCCTGCTGTGGGGCTTTCTGCTCTACAGCCCCTTCCTGGTGTTGATGAAACTTCACCTCTATCCCAACTGGAAAGCGAAGCAGCTCATCTTCACCCATTTCTTCGGCGGCATGAGCACACGCGCCTTCAATCTGCTGTGCCAGGACTTCGCCAAAGAACGCAGCAACCTTCTTCGTCCTGATATGATTGCCCTTGTCGGCCGGGCTGTCGAGGACAAAAAGAAAGTCTTCATAGTGAGTGCCAGCATCGACAACTGGGTTCGCCCCTTCTTCGCCACACAGGGCATTGGGGAAGTCGAGGTGTTGGGAACAAAAGTAGAAGAGAAAGACGGCTGTCTGACCGGGCGCTTCAGCACAGCCAACTGTTATGGCGCAGAGAAAGTAAGACGTATCAGCAAGGCTCTCTCGTCGAAATCAGATGAAGAAAAGCCATCAGGCGAAGCAAAAAAGCCGGCTCTCTCCTTCGACCGAAGCCGTTACCACATTACCGCCTACGGCGACAGTCGTGGCGACAAGGAAATGCTTGCCTTTGCCGACGAAGGGCATTTGGTAAACAGCCATAAAAGCGAATAGTTGCAGAAAGATTTGCGGGATAAAGGGAAAATGATTAATTTTGCATGCTAATCATTAACAAAGACATGAACATCAAGCAAAGAATACAGCAGATGGACGACTCGAAACGCGAGAAGTTGGGCGAGGTGGTGAGGTTTGGCATCGTAGGTGTGGCAGCCACCATCCTGCAGTACGTCATCTATCTCGTCATGATTCCCAGCCTTGCCTGGGGTCTTCCCCAGTTAGGCGCCAACGACCATGTTCTGGCCACCACGGCCAACACCATTGCCTATATCGCCAGTTTCGTGTTCAATTTCATTGCCAGCACACGCTACACCTTCCGTGTCAAGGCCAATGCCAAGCGAGGAGCCGGCTTTACGTTCTCTCACATCATCAACTACACCCTGCAGACGGTCTGTCTGAATCTCTTCGTGGGCATGGGACTGACCAAGCAGATAGCCATGTTGCCCACACTCTGTGTCTGCATTCCCATCAACTTCCTCTTAGTAAGATTCTTCCTGAAGAAGTGAAGGATGAAGATCTGTCTTCCCCAAACAAGCAAGAAAATCAAAAGCAAACATCATGATAAAAAAAGCTTTCGAGATATTCAAGATCAAGCGCGAGGAGAGATGGCAGGCTCTCGTGGCACTGCTCCTGTTCATCGTGCTCAATGCGCTGACCATCATCAAGTACAATAGCCAGTTCACACAGCTCAGCGACAACTATCACAAACTCTTTGTCAAAACCTTCCATGTGGCAGGTTTCGACCCGCTTACCTATGCTGTCGTTTCCTGTTGGGACACAGAGTACAACGTGTATCGCCATCCTCTGCTGGCTTTCTTTATGTACATTCCCAACCTGATCAACCAGGCACTCATTGCCCTTACAGGCATCAACTGCGTGCAGTACATCGTGGCCATTATCCTCGTGTTCTGCGCCTTCTATTCGTTCATCTTCCTCTACCGCATCTTCCGCGAAGTGATAGGCTTGAAGAGCTGCGACGCCACCCTGCTGTCGGCTTTCTACTTCTCCTTTGCCTATGTGATGGTTTCAGCCATGGTGCCCGACCATTTCATCATGTCGATGATGCTGCTGCTCATGACACTCTACATCAGCGGCATCTGCATGCAGAAAGGACGCCGGCTCACCACGTGGCAGACCGTAGTGCTCTTTGTGCTTACAGCAGGCGTATCGCTCAACAACGGACTAAAGACATTCCTCGCAGCCCTGTTTACCAACGGCCGGAAATTCTTCCGTCCCAAGTATCTGCTCTTGGGCATCATCCTGCCAGCCGCCCTGATGTGGGCTGTGGCACGTGTGGAATACCGCACCTTTGTATGGCCCAAGGAGATGGCACGCCACGAGATGAGAATGAAGAAGAGCGAAGAGGCCAAGCAGCTGATTTACAAGCAGTATCGCGATACGGCACAGGTGAAAGACTCGGCACAGGTAGAGGCTGCCGTGAAAGCCATCATACAGAAGAAGGCACAGGCGAAGTACGTGAGAGACCATAAGCAGATATGGAACAGAAACACGGGCAAGCCCATTGCCAAAGGCGAGTTTATGGGCTGGACCGACATCACGACCTCGCGCACAGAGACGGCTTTGGAAAACCTCTTTGGCGAAGCCATCCAGCTGCATCGCCAGCACCTGTTGGAGGACGTGCTGCGAAGCCGTCCTGTCATCGTGGGCTACGACTCGGCCATCAACTACATCGTAGAGGGCATCATTCTGCTGCTCTTCGCCTTGGGCATTTTCTTCGGCGTGCGCTCCAAGTTCTTCTGTCTGTCGATGCTTTTCTTCCTCTTCGACATTGCCCTGCACATCGGTTTGGGATTCGGCATCAACGAAATTTACATCATGACGGCACACTACATGTTCTTTGTGCCCATCGCCATCGCCTTCTTCTTGCGCCACCTGCGAGGAAAGAGCCTCTCGCTCTGCCGTTCTGTCCTGATAGGACTCACCTTCTATCTCATCACTTACAACGGAGCGCTGCTCTTCCGCTATATGCTTAGTTAAGGAGTTAACTCCTCAGCGACCGAAGGAAGCGATAACTCCTTAACTCCTTTAACTCCCCAGCGAAACTCCTCCATGACGTAAAAGAGAAACAATATATTAAGCAACAAATATGAACCATATTTTCAAGATAAGAAAAGAAGAGAAGTGGGCAGTCATCGTGGCGCTCCTTGTATTCGCAGCACTCAACACACTCATGGTGTGCTATCACTTCACGCCCTTTACCAAGGGCGGAAACCACATAGGCTACTGGAGTCTCTTCACCCGATACTATCAGCTGTCGGGCTTCGACGTGTTCACCTATCTCACCGTGTCGAAGTGGAACGCCTACTACACCGAGTTCCGTCATCCGTTGCTGCCATTCCTCTGGTATCCGTTCTATCTGCTCAACTACTGGCAGATGCAGCTCACGGGCAAGAACATCGCCATCATCCTCGTGGCTGTGGTGATGACGATTCTCTCCACCTACTCGTTTGTCTTCATCCGCCGCACCTTCCGTGAGATACTGCAGCTTGACAAACTCGACTCCAACCTGCTGTCGGCCCTTTTCTTCTCCTTTGCCTACATCATGCTCTCCAGCTTCGTGCCCGACCATTTCGGTCTGTCGATGTTCATGCTCACCCTCACGTTCTATGTGGCAGGCAAGCACATCGTGAACCATGAGAAGATGCCGGCCTGGCAGACAGCCACGCTCTTCGTCTTCACGGCAGGCATCACCATCACCAACGGAGCCAAGGTGTTCCTCTCTGCCCTCTTTACCAACGGCAAAGACATCTTCAGATGGCGCCACCTGCTGATGGGCATCGTCATTCCCTCGCTGTTCATCATCGCAGCAGCCATCTTGCAGAACGAGGCTTTCATCATTCCTCACCGCCAGGAAGGACTCCGCATTCTGCATGCACGCGAACAGCGCGACAGCGTGTTCAAGGCACAAGTGGAAGCCGACCAGAAGCGCAAACGCGAGATTCACGGAACCGCCATCAAGGAGAAAGGCATCCTCTCTTGGGCCGACCTCAGCGTGTCGCGTCCACAGTCGCTGGTAGAGAATGTCTTTGGCGAATCGCTCATCCTTCACAAAGATCATCTGCTGCAGGACATCGGCACCCGTCGCCCCATTTTTGTACGTTACCGCACGCCTCTGCCCTATGTTCTCGAAGCCATCCTCGTGGTGCTCTTTGCCGCAGGTCTGTGGATGGGACGCAGGTCGAAGTTCCTGTGGATGATAGGTACATGGGTGGCGTTCGACGCATTCATACACTTAGGATTGGGCTTCGGCCTCAACGAGGTGTACATCATGACAGCCCACTGGGCTTTCATCATCCCCATCGCCATAGGCTATCTGCTCAAAGGTCTCAGCGCCAGAAACCAGTCGCATCTGCGCCTCATCGTCATGGTGCTTGCTGTATTCCTATTCTTCTACAACGGGCTGCTCATTGCCCAGTATCTATTGTAAATTACTTCACCCATCCAAACCTTTCACCATCATGCCCACAGTATCCATCCTCGTCCCCATCTACGGTGTAGAGAAATACATAGAACAATGTGCCGAGACTCTGTTCCAGCAGTCTTTTGCCGACATAGAGTATGTGTTTGTAAACGACTGTACCAAGGACAGAAGTGTGGAAATACTGCAACAGACTATCGACCGGTTTCCTGAGCGAAAGTCACAGGTGATACTGATTCAGCACGAGCACAACAAGGGTTTGGGAGGCGCACGCCATACAGCTTTCGCTACCTCGCGAGGACGATACATCATGCATGTGGACAGCGACGATCTTCTGCCACTCGATGCAGTGGAAAAGCTGGTAAAAGCTGCCGAGAAGAGCGGTGCCGACATCGTAGACGGAGGCTTTGCCGACTGGGAGAACGGACAAGCCACTCTGTTTCATCCTGCCGCCCATGACAGCCATCGCACCTATCAGCGCAAACTGCTCTGCCAGAACATCACCTCCAACCGCATCTGGGGAAGAATCTATCGCAGGGATCTGCTCGAAAACCACGGCATATACAGCGTCGAGGGCATAGACTACAGCGAGGACTACGCCGTGGTGGCACGAGTCATGTACTTTGCCAAGCGCTATTTCATCGACGAAGTGGTGTACTATTATCGCAAAGACAACATCACCTCCTACACCCACGACATCTCGGAGAAAAACCTCACCTCGCACTTCAAGGCCTGCCAGCTTGTGGCGTCGTTCATCGAGCAGCATGACAACAAGGGTATTTACCGCACAGCCACCGACATCGGCATGGTGAATGCCTATCGCGTAGCAGCCGAACAGCAGCTGCCTCTCGAAAAGGTAGACAGCATCTGCACCTATCGCGTCACCCATCCCGTCTGCCGCCTCTGTATCGCCCTGCTGCGCCGTGGCTGGAAGGTGAAACACGTCAATCTCTTGTATCTGTTGTTCAGAAGAATTTATAATTTACAGATATTCAGAAGATAGAGAAGTTAAGAAAAGTTTGGGAGAAAGTTAAGGGAATGTTGGGAGGAAGTGAGTGAATTGTTTCTTCTCACTTATCAAATTCTCCGTTCCAAATCACGGAACGGACATTCCAAATCACGGAACGGCCATTCCGAATCACGGAACGGACATTCCAAACTACGGAACGGAGATTTCTGCACACTATTTTTTCTTTTTCTTCATGAATGTGAGACATTCTTCGAGTATCTTGACGCGAAGAAGCTTCATAACTGCAAAATAGAGCGAAGAAGCCAGGATGATTCTTACCAGCAAGAGCAGGTAGATGTTCGACAGCCAGCAGGTGAGATAATAAGTTGCCACCATACAGCCTGCCGCACAGAACAGGAAGGGAAGTGTGTCGAGACAGACATCCCTGAAGCGCAAGCCTGTGATGTGTCTGATGGCGCCCTGCCACACCAGCAGCCACAATATCATAAAGGCTGTGTAAGCCACAACCATCCAGTAGATGCCGTAGCTGTGACAGCAAAGCACCAACGCCAGCAATCCTACCACCTGCCCCAGATTGCACCACATGTAAACATCCGAGCGTCCGTTGCTGATGGCGAGGTTCTGATAGAGTGTGTACAGCGGGACGAAGGCTCCGCTCACGCTGAGAATCTGCAGCAGGGGCACACTCGCTATCCACTTGTCGCTGATGGTGATAAGGATGAACTCGTGCGAGACCAGTGCCAGTCCGAACATCAGCGGGAAGGAGAGAAAGGAGGTGAAGCGGAACATCTTGCGAAACACCTGCTGTTCCTTGCCCCGGTCGTCTTTCACCGACGAGAGCACGGGCTGCGCTATCTGCCCCACCGTGTTGGAGATAAACGAATTGGCCTTGGTGTTCCAGTTGTAAGCCTGCGAGTAGTTGCCCACATCGTCAATAGGATAGAAACGACCGAAGATAAAGGTCAGCACATTGTTGCTCACAGTGTTGATGATATTGGTGATGAGCAGCTTCACGCTGAAGGCGAACATCTGCCTCACCGGTCCGAAGTCGATATGCAGCTGTGGCCGCCAGCCTGTGTAATAGAATCTGCCAAAGTTGAGCACCGTAATAAAAATTACCTGCTGCCATGCGAGGCTCCAGTAGGCCATGCCGCTGAAGGCGAGGCACACGCCCACCACATTCGATGATATGAGCGCCACGAAACTCACGATGGCTATCTCCTTGTTCATCATATTCTTGGTCATGTAGGCATTCTGCACGATGCCAAACGAGGAGATGAAAAAAGCCAGAAACACGAAGCGCGACAGCCATACAAGGCAGGGCTGATGGAAAAAAGCCGCTATCAGCGGAGCGCTGAAGAAGAGCACCACATAGAGCGCAAAACTCACGATGACATTGAACCAAAACACCGAGTTGTAGTCGCGGTCGGTAGGATGTTTCAGGTTGACCAAAGCCTGCGTGAATCCGCTGCTCTGCAGGTTGCCAGCAATGAGTGTAAAGATGGTGAGTATGCCGATGATTCCATAGTCGGCAGGCGAAAGCAAGCGTGCCAGGAAGATGCCGAACAAGATGTTGAGCACCTGTGTGGAGCCACTGTTCATAGCTCCCCAAAACAATCCTTTAGCCGTTTTCTCCTTTAATGTTTCTGCCATTTTTCCGTTTTTATTCAAATTTCGCAAGTCAAGGAGTTAGGGGAGTTAGGAAGTTATCGCTCCCCATGGTCGCTGAGGAGTTAAGACAACAGCATTTTTACTTGGCTTTCAAACAATAAGACATTTGTCTTAACTCCTTGACTTCTTAACTCCTTTAACTCCTTAAAATACGATTGTTCTGTTTTATTTTCTGCAAAATTAGCACTATTTGTTTGAAGTTCAAAACATTTTGCTTATTTTTGTCGTATGAAACGAATATTCCATATCATATCCCACTTCGACATGGGCGGAGCCGAGCGCGTGGCACTCAACATTGCTCTGTCCGAGAATCCCGACTTCGAGTATCATATTGTCGAGGTCGTGAGAGGCCGTTCGCCCTTCACACGGCAGTTTATCGGCGAGATGAAAGCGGCTCACATCGCCTTCCACCGCTCACCCATTCCCGCAGTGCCGTTTCACTACCTCTTCGAGAAGACGGCAGCGCTGCTGTTTCCGTTGTGGTTTGTATTCCTCTTCCTGAAGTATCGTCCTACAGTCGTCCACTGCCACAGCGAGATTCCCGAATGGGCGGTCTATCGGTTTTTCCATCTCTTTCCCCGTCTCGCCCGCCATTGCCGCGTGGTGCGCACCATTCACAACACGTCGCTGTGGCACGGCATGCAGAAGACGGGCAGCAAGGTGGAAGCTTGGCTGCAGTCGAAGAATGCCAACATCGCCATCTCCACCTCGGTGCTCGACACTTATCAGAAAGCTTACCACGCCCTGCCACCTATTATATATAATGGCATTGCGCCCTGCCAGGAGCGTAAGACGTATCCCGGGCTTATGGAGGGAAAAGTCAACATCCTCTTTGCCGGACGCATGGAGGAGCAGAAAGGCATCAGCCATCTGGCCGACATCGTGGAGAGGCTGAGCTGCAACGACCGCTACTTCTTCCACATCTTCGGCAACGGCAGACTCAAGGACATGCTCACCCACAGAATAGGCGATGCACCCAATGCCAGCATCCATCCGCCACTCTTCGGCCTGTCGGCTTATCTCGGTTCGTTCGACTATCTGCTCATGCCTTCAGAGCACGAGGGTCTGGCGCTGCTGTCCATCGAGGCAAGCATGGAGGGCACGCCCGTCATCATCAATGATGCCAAGGGGCTCTCCGACACGCTGCCCGCCGACTGGCCGCTCAAGGTGGAGCACAACGACATCGATGCCTACATGCGCCTCTTCACCCATACCATTCCTCAAGGCGAGAGAGCTCTCTGGGCTGAACAAGCCCGACAGTATGCCATGAGCCACTTTTCGCTGCAACAGATGCAAGAGGCTTACGAAAGAGTTTACCGGGGAGAAGATTGAGGATTTATCCGCTGTTTCTGGAGTTAAGGCGCAACCACCTCCCACCGATCCGTGCGGAAAGAGCTCACGGGCAATCCGTCGTGGAAAAGGTCGCCCTTCGCCCAGTTGCGCCAGGCATAGCGAACAGCCACAGGTTTCTTCACCTCATCGCTCTTTACAAACACCTTGTTGCGGCTTATCCACGCCTTAGCCTTGTGGAACACCTTATCCTCACCCGCTATCTCGAAGTTGTCGCTCTCAGGACCGTTCTCGAAATAGATTCCAGCCCAGCAATGGTCGAATGTCACCACTGCCGTGTCGCCCTGCATCGTCACAGCCTTGTAGGTGGCATAGTCGGGCAGTCCCTTCATGCCGTAGGTTCCTTTCAGCGCCAGGAGCGCCAGTCGGTTGCCCACCTCGGCTTTCTTGCGAGGATGAATGCCATATTCCAAACCTATATCCATCAGCACCGCCATGCGGCAGTTGTCGATGCGTTTCTCTGTCTCCATCTGTTTTTCGCGCAGCAGCTGGCTGATGGTGTTCTTCGTGATCCGGTCGTACTCGTAGGGAGCTATCTGGCAATAGTAAAAGGGGAAGTTGCCCTGCTTCCACTCCTTGCGCCATCCGCCTACGAGAGCTTCCATCTGGTCGGTATAATACATGTATCGCTTGCAGTTGTCCTCGCCCTGATACCAGATTACGCCGCGCATGGTGTAGCCGATGATGGGGTGCAGTTGGCCGTTGTACAGCGCCGTAGGACAGCGTTGCTTGCTCTTGTCGACATCCTCCTGTGTCAGCGGTGAGTGCAGATGCGGGAAGCGTGCCATCCATTCGGGCTTCATCCATTCGGCGCAGAGCCATGCCTCCAGCGCACTTCCTCCCCATGCTGTCAGCACGAGTCCTACAGGCACGCCGAGCGACTTGCGCAGCGACTTGCCGAAGTAATAGGCTGCCGCACTAAAGTCGCGTACGCTCTCCGACTGCGCCTTGCTCCAGCCGCCCTCCACATCGTCTACGGGATGCAGCCGGGCATTGCGTTTCACGGTGAAAAGGCGAAGAAGGTCGTCCTTACAGGTCATCAGTTCGTTGGCAGTTCCCTCCACAGGCTGCGACATGAACCCCTTCATCGGCATCTCCATATTGCTCTGTCCCGAGCAGATCCACACCTCTCCGATGAGCACATCGTGCAGGGTAAGCGTCTTACCATCGGTCAGTGTGATGTCGTAAGGTCCACCAGCCTGAGGCGTGCGCACAGCCACCCGCCACTTGCCCTGAGCATCGACCTGGGCTTTGTAGGTTCTTCCATCCCACGATGTGCGCACCTTCACCTGTTTGCCCGCATCGGCAGTTCCCCACAGATTGCAGTCGGTCTGCTGCTGCAGCACCATATTGTCTCCAAAAATCTTTGGCATTTTCACTTCTGCCTTCGCCACAAGAGCCATGGCGAGGAGAATAGTTGAAGTTAGTAATTTTCTCATACTTTGTTTTATTGTTTTTGTTTAGTGGTTAGTCTGTGATTAGTTTCGGCAACAAAATTACGCATTTTCTTTGGGATAGCCTTCGATTTTAGAAATAAAAAATCATTCTCTTCGCTTAATCAGTTTTTTTATTTAACTTTGCAGAAGATTGACTGCACTCGGCAATTTGAAAACAAGTTTTCATTGCGCTCGTTTGTACAATCTTTGCAAAAGATTAACCAGTAACCCTATAAAACATGAACAGAATTTATCGACTGATTTTCATTCTCTGTGCCTTCTGCGGAATAGCTCAGGCACAACCCGAACGCCCCAAGCTCGTGGTGGGCATTGTGATCGACCAGATGAGATGGGACTATCTCTATCGTTATTATGCGCGCTATGGTGAGGGCGGATTCAAACGAATGCTCGGCGAAGGCTTCAGCGTAGAAAACTGCCAGATACCTTACATTCCATCCGTCACTGCCATCGGACACTCTTGCGTCTGGACAGGCTCCGTGCCCTCAATACACGGCATTGCCGGCAACGCCTTTGTGAAAGACGGAAAGATTGTCAACTGCGTGGGCGACAACACCGTGAAACCTGTAGGCTCCGATGGAAAGGCAGGCTACATGTCGCCACGCAATCTGTGGGTGACAACCATCGGCGACGAGCTGCGCCTTGCCACCAACAACCGCTCCAAGGTCGTTGGCGTGGCGCTGAAAGACCGCGCCGCCATTCTTCCTGCCGGACATCATGCCAACGGTGCCTATTGGTTCGACGACAAAGCAGGACGATTCATCACCAGCACCTTCTATATGGACAAACTGCCCGAGTGGGTCAACAAGTTCAACAAGCGTAAGCTGGCAGAGAAATATCTCTCACAGAAGTGGGAAACCCTCTACCCTATCGACACTTATCAGCAGAGCACAGCCGACGCCAACAACTACGAGAACGGCATCGTCGACGGCGAGAAGGCACAGTTGCCTCTCGACCTCGCTGCTCTCTACAAGAAGCATGGCTACAAGATCATCCGCAACACACCCTTCGGCTGCAACCTCACCTTCGATATTGCCAAGGCTGCCATCGAGGGCGAGAACTTAGGCAAAAACACCGACACCGACCTGCTCACCATCAGCTGCTCGAGCACCGACTACATCGGCCATCAGGTGGGAGTCAACGCCATTGAGACCGAAGACTGCTATCTGCGCCTCGACCAGGCGCTTGCCGACTTCTTCGCCTATCTCGACAAGACCATCGGCAAGGGCAACTATCTCACCTTCCTCACTGCCGACCATGGTGCTGTCAACAATGCCGCCTTCCTGCAAGACCAGCGCATACCTGCCGGCATCTGGAACGGGAAATCTATGGTCAAGGAACTTAACCAAGAGCTCAATGCTAAGTTCAACACCGACAAAGACCTCGTGATGACAATCATGAACTATCAGGTGTTCTTTCACACCGCCGCCATTGAGGAGGCTGGTCTCGACTATGCTGCCGTGAAACAGGTGGTAGTCAACCGTCTGAAGAAAGAGAAGATTGTGCACTATGCCTTCGACATGGAGAAGACCTCGACCGAAAGCATTCCCGAGCAGTTGAAGTTCCGTGCCATCAACGGCTACAACCGCGAGCGCAGCGGAGGCGTGCAGATTGTTCTGAAGCCTGCCCATTATGAGTACGATGTAGCGAAGGGCACCAGCCACGGCGCTTGGAATCCTTACGACATCCACATTCCTTTGGTCTTCATGGGATGGCACATTCAGCATGGTGCCACTACCCAGCCTCACTACATGACCGACATTGCCGCCACCGTAAGTGCCCTGCTCCACATCCAGGCACCCAACGGCTGCATCGGAACACCTATATTCTAATGGAATTTCAGAAATAAGTTTTATAAAATATCAAGGGGGTAAGACGTTAGTTCAAGGAATGGATGTCAAAATCGTGGCAGACATGACGAGCTTGAGCGAAGAAGAATTAAGCAGACTGTAATAAGGCTGTAAAAACATAAATATAGCCCCAAAGATATCGCAAAATAAGCAGTGGACTCTCTGTATATCAGAATGAGTCCACTGCTTTTTCTATGCTATTTTTAGTTCTGCCTGTCACAGATGGCTTCAAAAATCAAAAACAACTAATTGAACTTGCGAAAGTTGAGTAACCAATCATTGATTTTAAGCATAACCTACATCTTGCTTTCTTTTATAAACAACAAATCTGGTAAAATTCGGCTATCAGACACCAGACACGTACCACAATCATGGTAGACGAATCACCACTTTATGGGATACAAAATACCACAGCACGGCGATTGTGCACATGGGCTTTTTGCCGTAACTTTGCACCCAGAACAAGTTGATGTTTTTATCGCTGAAAAGTACAGACACTTTTACGGATAATATACATTAATATAATAATAAGTACACACATAAAAAAGAAAGGGTATAGAAATGAAAATCAAGGCTATTATCACAATCATCGCATTTGCTGTAGCAGCAGTTGCCAATGCCGCCAATCAGGGTAATACCAACGAGAGTAACGGAAATATCAAGGTGCAGGTTACGAAGGTGAGCCGCCCACTGGTGGAGAACTGGATCAAGGGATACAAGACAGTGCACCCTGAAGTGACTATAGAAATAGTAGACAAGGCAGAAGAGGCCAATATCGCCATCGTGAACAACGCTGACAGTCACGCCGCCACCAATGTGGCACGCTATGCCATCCTGCCCGTGACATCAAAGGAGAACCCTCTGTACGACGAGATCACACATCGCCAATGGAGTGAGAAAGACCTGAAGAAGCTCTTCTTCCAGACAGAGGACGACTTGCTGGACGAAGCCGACAACAAGAGCAAGAAGGAGAAACTTGCCGACAAGCTCACCGTGTTCAGCGGCAACAACAGTGCCTCTGCCTGCCAGGCTTTTGCCAAGCACTTCGGATTCACCAAGGGTGACATTCGCGGAAAGCGTATTGCCGGTGACGACAAATTCCTGCTCTATGCCATACAGAAGGAGAAGCAGTCGGTGACGTTCAACAACATCGCCTACCTCTTCGACCTCAACTCACGCCAGCTGAAACAGGACATCTCTCTGCTCCCACTCGACGTGAAGAAGAACCAGGCCGAGATACTTGAGTCGGGCAATATCGACGAGATTATCAAGCTGATAGAGAGCGACAAGATAGAGTCGATTCCTGTAGAGAGCATCGCCTTCTCGCAGAAGGTATTCAACAACGACGTGGACCGCTTCCTTTCATGGATTGTCACCGACGGACAGCAGTACAACAACAAGGCGGGTTTCCTGAAGCTCGACCAAAAAGATGCCAAACAGCAGCTTGCCCTCCTGGCACAGAAGTAAAAGGCAAGATGCTAACCAAGCAAGAAAGCAAAAACTAATAACTCCTGAGTCCAGCGAAAGTACAATAAAACTGAAAAAGAGAGAGAGAAGAGAATGGGAAATACGAAACGACTTTTTGCCGTGATTGTTGTAGCAACAGTCGCGGCAGCGGGAGCCTTTGCCCAGAACATCGTAAAAGGAACAGTAAAGGACGCACGTACCGGTGAACCGATAATCGGAGCGTCAGTAAAATATGTGGGACAGAAAACAGGTGTCATAACGGATGTGGACGGCCATTTCAAACTGGATGTAAAGTCCCTGCCATCGACACTGAAGGTGAATTATTTAGGCTACCACGACTTCAACATCGACGTTTATGACAACGAAGAACCTATCGAGATTTCACTTACCGAGAACAGAAACCTTCTTGAGTCGGTCGTAGTACTGGGCTATACGCAGGTGAAGCGCCAGAACCTGACGGGTTCGGTATCGACGGTGAAAGGCAACGACGCCACTTCAATCGCAGCCTCAAGTTTCAACGAACAGATACAAGGACAGGCTCCCGGACTGATCGTATCCAGCTCATCGGGAACTCCGGGTTCGGCAACATTTGTCCGCCTGCGCGGTACAACCTCTATCAATGCCGGCAACGACCCTCTGTACATCATCGACGGTGTGCCTATTAATTCCACAGCGCTTCAGACCATCTCGAACGGCGGTCAGACCGTCAATCCACTCTCTGACCTCAACCCCAACGACATCGAGAACATCGAGGTGCTGAAGGATGCCAGCGCTACTGCTGTATATGGAGCCCGTGGTGCCAACGGTGTCATCCTGGTGACGACAAAGCGAGGCAAGAGAAACCAAAAGACGCGAGTAACCCTGAATGCGGAATTCGGCTTTGCCAAGGCTGCCAAGCTGTGGGATCTTGCTTCGGGTCCTGAGACCGCACAGATACTGAACGAAGCCTGGATCAACGACGGTGGCGACCCAGCCCTCGTGCCCTACAGATCGAAGGAAAGCGGAGGTCTGGGAACACCCGAGGAACAGAAGACCTACGACAGACAGAGTGTGATTTTCCGTACGGCAAAGATACAGAACTACAACGCCTCGGTAAGCGGAGGCAACGACCGCACCCGTTTCTACACAGGCATCGAATATACAAACCAGGAGGCTATCGTAAAAACACAGGACTTCAGCCGCATCGCCTTCCGCCTCAACCTGGACCACGACATCAACAAGAAAGTAAGTCTCTCGACAGGCAGCTCTCTATCATGGACTAAGCGCTCTCTGAGCCGCATCGCAAACAGTCCGAAAGGTATTCTCCAGGCATCGGTGCACCACAGCACACTGCTCAATCCGTTCAACGAAGACGGCAGCTACGCACGCTACGGCATCTTTGACAATATATATGCTCTCATCGACAACAGCGACCATCATGCCTACGGACTTCGACTGGTAGACAACGTGAGTCTGAAATGGAAGATCCTGCAGGGGCTGCAGTTCAAGTCCTCAGCGAGTGTGGACTACAACAACTACCGTGAGAAGCGTTACTTCAACACCGAGCTGGCCGACGGACAGCCCAATGGCAATGGTACTGATGCGACATCGACCATCTACACCATAACGGCAGAGCAGCTTCTCAACTACAACGTGGATTTCGGCACAAAACACTCTTTGGCAGCATTCGCCGGCAACTCGATACAGTACACGGGGCTTCGCTCGCAGTCGATCTCGGCATCGGGCTTCTCCGACAATGAGCTGAAGGAATTCTCGTCGGCATCGGTCAGCACCGGTACCACAAGCAGCTCCACCTACAGTCTTGTGTCATGGTTTGGCGGTGTGAACTACAGCCTGCTCAACCGCTACGCCTTCGATGGCAACATTCGCGCAGACGCTTCCTCACGCTTCGGCAAGAACCACCGCTGGGGTGTATTCCCCTCGCTCGGTGTGTCGTGGACACTCTCTGAGGAAAAGTTCCTGAAGCCAGTGAAGTGGATCGACGGTCTGAAGATAAAGACAAGCATCGGCTGGACAGGAAACCAGAACATCGACGACTTTGCCAGCCAGGGGCTATGGTCGGGCGGCGGCGTATACAACAGCGAAGCTGGACTCCTACACTCACAGCTCGCCAACCCCGACCTGAAATGGGAAACTACACGCCAGTGGAACATTGGTATCGAAGGCTCGTTCCTCAATGGACGCCTTTCGTTCGAGTTCGACTATTACAATAAGTACACATACGACCTGCTGCTTTCCACCCCCATACCTGGCAAGACAGGATTCTCCAAGATCTACAGCAACGAGGGAGAGATGAGCAACAAGGGTGTGGAACTGCAGATTACATCCAAGAACATTTCGACAAAAGATTTCGACTGGACAACGAGTTTCAACATTTCGCACAACAAGAACCGCATAGAATATCTGCCAGTATCGTTCTCTCAATACGACCGCGACTGGGTACGACTGGAACAAGGCAAGCCCATGTACTCATTCTGGCTCTACAAGCAGCTATATGTAGACCCCGAGACCGGAAACGCTGTCTATGAGGACGTAAATCACGACGGCAAGATAACCGTGGCCGACAGACAGATATGTGGCAACGCCTGGCCAGACTTCACCGGCGGCTTGCGAAACACTTTGAGATACAAGAATTTCGACCTGTCGTTCTTCTTCTATTTCTCTGTAGGAAACGACGTATTCAACATGAACCGGTTCTTCCAGGAGCATGGCGGCATGCGCGGCACAAACTGGGGATTCCTGAAAAGCCAGATGGACAGATGGCAGAAGCCAGGCGACATCACCGACATCCCCAAGGCATCGACACTGCCCAATGCCGACGGAAGCTACAACAACGGTTTTGCCAGCAGCCGATTCCTTGAGGACGGATCTTTCCTTCGCCTGCGCAACGTATCGCTCGGCTACACACTGCCCAAGTCGCTGATTGCCCCAGTGGGTATCGAATCGCTCCGTGTGTACGTGAATGTCACCAATCTCTTCACCATCACCAAGTATTCGGGCGCTGACCCTGAAGGAAACACGGCAGCCGACTACACGCATGGCACGGTGCAAGGTCTCGATTTCGCCATTCCGCCACAACCAAGACAGGTGGTGTTTGGTGTGAACCTGGCTTTTTAGTCTGCACCTGAAGTTTTTTTTGAATGTGGGAAGTTCAATCAGTATTAATCCAAAAAAGAATAAGAATGAACAAGATCATCATAAAGAATATCAAAACAGGTTTTGCACTCCTTGCCGCCACTACGGTACTGGCTTCGTGCTCAGACTTTCTGACACAAGACCCAGCCGACTATATTTCGGACAGCAAAGTGATCAAGACCGAGGCTTCTGCCAAGGCAGCACTGAATGGCGCCTATCACGATTTGGCAGCTAACGCCTATTACGGCGGCAAGTATTTTGATGCTGGCATCAACCTGGCCTCGGACAATGTGACATGGACAGGATCGCTCAACTACTATTACGACTTCGACACCCATCAGTATAGCGCCGAGAACCAGCTGCTGTCGTATGCATGGTATGCCATCTATGCCACAGTGGAGCAGGCAAATGAAGTCATATCGAAGACTCCGACCATCGACTCAAGCGATGAGGAAAAGAACGAGATCATAGCAGAGGCAACGGTGATACGGTCTTTAGCCCTGTTCGACCTCGCCCGAACATGGGGCAACATACCCGTCATCAAGGAAGCCACATCCACACCAGGACAGTTTAACGGCGTGAAACAGTCGGAGGCAAAGGTGGTGTATCAAACCGTCATCGACGACATACTCGCCGTATACAACAACCTGGGCAAGGCAACCGATCGTGTACACGTAAACCAATCAGTGGCCGACGCTCTCCTGGCACGCATATATCTCTACTTAGAGGACTGGGACAACGCAGAGAAGTATGCCACCAAAGTGATAGAAAATCCCTACTACGAGCTGACAACGATAGACAACCTGATCGACGGAAGCCTCACTACAGAGAGTATATGGGAGCTGGCATATTCGTCAAAATTCACCAACGAGCAGAGCAACTACTGGCGCTCGCCCAATGATGGCGGACGCCACGAGTGGGGACCTTCAAAAGAACTCGTCAAGCTGTTGTCCGATTCACAAGTGGGCGGCGACCGAAAGGCTTATTACGCCGACTACTCTACCAGTCAGGTGCCCGATTATTATGTAGGCACTCTCTACAAGAATCCTACATCCGACGACAACGTGGTTCTGTTCCGACTGGCTGAGGAATATCTGATAAGAGCCGAAGCCCGCGCCAAGAAGTCGGCACCCGACCTGGAAGGAGCCTTGACCGACCTCAACAAAATCCGCAAGCGTTCACATGTTCCCGAGGCCGACAGCGACCTGAGCAAGGAGGAGTTGATACAGGCCATAGAGGACGAAAACCGCGTGGAGTTCGCCATAGAGCCACACCGATGGTTCGACCTCGTGCGTACAGGCCGTGCAACCACCGTGCTCGGAATCGAGCAGCATCAGACGGTTTTCCCCATTCCTTACAGCGACATACAGGCTGACAAGGATTTGATACAAAATGACAAATATTAAATCAAAAATCATAGGAGACGACAAGCATGAAGAAACTTATCCTATCTGTTATCATTGCAGCTATCATTGCACCAAGTGCAACAGCTGCTAAAAAAGCAAAGAGTGGCAAAGCTGTCAACAATGCAGCCATCAAGTATCTCGACGACAACTTCTGGACTTACGACAAGCTGCAGAAAACAATCTGGGCCAATCCTGAATTGGGATTCATCGAGTACAACAGTTCGAAACTATTGCAAGACCATCTGCGCGAGAATGGTTTCTCGGTAGAGGCAGGAATAGCCGGAATGCCAACCGCATTCGTTGCAACTTATGGCAGCGGCGAGCCCACCATAGGTTTCCTTGCCGAGTTTGACGCGCTGCCCGGACTGTCGCAGGACACCGTGCCTGTACGCTCGCCACGTGTGAAAGATGCTCCTGGTCAGGGATGCGGACACAATCTTCTCGGCGTAGGCTCCACATCGGCTGCTGTGGCACTGAGCAAATGGCTGGCAGCCAACCACCGCAAGGGAACAATCAAGATATTCGGCACTCCTGCCGAGGAAGGTGGCGCTGGTAAAGTATATATTGTACGCGACGGATATTTCAAAGGCATAGATGCTGTGCTCGACTGGCATCCAGGTTCCGGCAATGGCGTTTCGACCAATCCCGGTACAGCCATGCAGATGATCGACTATAAATTCTACGGTAAGGCAGCCCATGCCGCTGGCTCGCCCTGGAAGGGACGCTCGGCACTGGACGCAGTGGAGGCGTTCGACTACATGGTGAATATGCTACGCGAGCACGTTCTGCCTTCCAGCAGAATACACTATGTCATTGCTGACGGAGGTTTCGCACCCAACGTAGTGCCTGAATATGCCCGCGTGTCTTACTATATCAGAAGCCCCCGACGCGACGTGCTCCACGATCTTACCCAGTGGATTGACTCGGCTGCTGTGGGTGCGGCAAAAGGCACTCAGACACGCGTAGAGAAAGAAATCGTTGCCGGTACATACGAGAGACTGCACAACCGTGTGCTCTCCGAACTCGTTCAGAAGAACATGGAAATCGTGGGAGGCGTGAAGTATGATGAGCGTGAGAGAAAACTGGCGGCAGAAGTGGCTAAAACATTCGGCGCAGGCGACACCATCCTCGTTCATGCTGAGAAAATACGCCCCTTGGGAAAACTGGTAAAAGAAGGCTCTGGCGGTTCATCGGACGTGGGTGATGTTAGCTGGTCGGTGCCTCTGGCAAGTTTCGGTACTGCCACTTTCGTGCCCGGAGCTCCCGGACACAGCTGGCAGAACGTGGCTGTAGACGGCAGCACCATCGGTACAAAGGGACTTATCAATGCTGCCAAGATTTTCAGTCTCACGGCTATTGATCTTTTCAACAATCCCAGCCTGCTGAAACAGGCTAAAGCCGAATTTGACAAGGTAAGGGGTGCCGACTTCAAATACGAATCGCTGCTGGGAGACCGCAAACCTGCACTGGATTATCGTAAAGCAAGCAAATAACTCCAAAAATCTGAAAGAAACTGCTGTTTTTTCATTAATAATGATTACCTTTGGCTGCAAAAAGCCGGAGGTAATCTTTCGCTATTAAATAAAATGACTTATCTATGACTGCTATTAAACTGACATCACAAACGCGCCAGACTATCATTTGGATAGCGGCGCTGCTACTGGGAGCCCTTTTAGGACTGGCAGGGAAAGAATGGATTAACTCGTCTGCCGACTTCATAGCGGCGATATACACACGTCTGTTCCAGTTTCTCGCCGTACCGACCATAGCATTGGCAGTAGTCGTGACGCTCGCCAACTTCGGTTCGCAGAAAGACACGGGCAAAATCTTCCGCCACACCATCACCTATACGCTGCTCACCACGGTAGCAGCCACACTTGTGGGACTCGCCCTGTATCTCATCATACAGCCCGACAACCTCTCGGCGCAACTCATACAGAAATCAGCAGCACCCGAGATTGCAGGAGGCGAATCGCTCTCCTATAAAGAACACCTGCTCTCTGCCATCCCCAACAATGTGGTGAGACCATTCTTAGAGGGCAACGTGCTGAGCATTCTGCTGCTCGCCTTTGCCGTAGGAATAGCACTGGCAAAGACACCCGCATCAGACAACAAAGAGGCGCTGATGAAAGTCATCACGGCGCTGCAGGACCTGCTGTTCCGACTCATACGCGGACTCATCTGGGCGCTGCCTCTCGGCATCGTAGCTTTTGCCGCACAACTGTCGGCACAGGTGACGGCTGGCGTAGCTGCCGACTCCATAGGCAAGTATGTGACTGTGGTGCTGGGCGGCAACGTGATTCAGGTAGTCGTCGTCCTGCCTCTCTTCCTCTTGGCACGCGGCATCAGTCCGCTCAGGGCGCTCAAGGCCATGTATCCGGCGCTGCTGATGGCACTCTTCACCAAATCGTCGGCTGCCACACTGCCCGTCACGATGTCGTCGGCAGAGAACAGGATGAAGGTGGCACCTCGTGTGTCGCGCTTCGTACTGCCCATCTGCACCACGATCAATATGAACGGCTGTGCGGCCTTCATCTTCATCACCTCGCTCTTCGTGATGCAGAACGGCGGCATGATGCCTACAGGAAGCCTTGCCGATATCGTGCCGTTCTACGCGCTGTGGGTAGTGCTCGCCGTCATCTCTGCCATAGGCAATGCGGGCGTGCCCATGGGGTGTTATTTCCTCACCCTGTCGCTCATGACGGGCATCAACGCACCGGTAGGCATCATGGGCATCATCCTGCCCATCTATACGATTATCGACATGATAGAGACTGCCGAGAACGTGTGGTCGGACTCATGTGTCTGCGCCATGACCGACCACGACCTGTCGGAAGAGGAAGCATAATCCTTTCCCGAGCTATAGCTAATTCATTGAACTTTAGCAAGTTCAGAAGTTAAAGAACCACATCAATTTTTATGAGAAAACAAACAAAAGCTATTCACACCCCCTTTCAGAAACGCGATGCCTACGGGTCGCTCTCGTTTCCGGTTTACAACACAGCTGCCTACGAGTTCGACACAGCCCAGGACATGACGGAGGCTTTCGCGGGCAGAGTGCCTGAGCCAGACTACTCGCGCGTGATGAACCCTACCGTAACTTACTTTGAAAACCGAGTGAAGGCGCTCTCGGGAGCTGAGAACGTCTTTGCCATGGGAACAGGCATGGCTGCCATACTCAACACCCTGCTCGTCTTCGCAGAGGCAGGAAAAACCATCGTGACATCCAATCACCTCTTCGGCAACACCTTTGCGCTGATCACCAAAACACTGGCACGATTGGGCATCAAGGCACAAGTGGCCGACCTGACCGACACCGAGAAGCTCGACCAGATCATTGCCGACGACGCCTGCCTCGTCTTCGCCGAATACATCACTAATCCACAACTCGAGGTGGTGGACATCAAAAAACTCGCAGAGGTGGCACACAAGCACGGACTGCCGCTGATCGTCGACACCACTGCCGTGCCCTTTACCGACATTGACGCACACGAGATGGGCATCGACGTAGAGGTGCTGTCGAGCACCAAGTACATCAGTGGAGGCGCCACATCGCTGGGCGGACTCATCCTCGATTTCGGAACCTTTGAAGAGGTGAACCAGCGCATACGGTTTGAGTTTCTGTTCAATCTTGGCACATACATGACGCCACAGGTGGCTTACATGCAGACGCTGGGATTAGAGACGTTAGACGTGCGCTACAGAAAACAAGCCCAGAACGCATTCGACCTGGCACACGCCCTGCAGAAACTGCCACAGGTGAAGCGCGTGAACTACCCCGGACTCGCGCTTGGCAAGCCTTTGGGAGCCATGCTCACCATCGACCTCGAGTCTGAACAGAAGTGTCTCGACTTCCTGAACCAGCTGCGACTCATACGCAGAGCTACCAACCTCTTCGACAACAAGTCGCTCGCTATACATCCCTACTCTACTATCTTCGTCAACTTCACTCCTGAGGAGAAAAAAGACATGGACGTGCTCGACACAACCATACGTCTCTCCATGGGACTGGAAAACGCAGACGACCTCGTGGACGACATCAAACAGGCTTTGGGATAACTTCTGGACTCGGAAAAAGTTAAAGGAGTTAAGGAGTTAAGACAAATGCTTTAGTGGACTTGGAATAAGTCAATTAAAAAAACGCAAAATCGTGGATAACAAAATGAAATACAACTTCGACAAGATAATAGACCGCTCGGGCTCGGGCGACCTGAAGCACGAGGTGCTGAAGGCGCGTTATGGTCGCGACGACCTGATAGCGCTGTGGGTGGCTGACATGGATTTCGAAACCCCACAGTTCATCGTTGATGCCATCAGGGAGCGACTGAAACATGCTGTTTTCGGCTACACCATCGAGCCGAAAGAATACTGGCCCACAGTGAGCAAATGGATAGCCGACCACCATAGCTGGAACGTCAAGACGCAATGGCTGACATACATTCCGGGAGTGGTGAAAGGCATCGGCATGGCAATAAACGCCCTTACGCAGCCTGGCGACAAGATCCTGATTCAGACGCCCGTGTATCATCCATTTCGCATGACAGTGGTGGGCAACAACCGACAGGTGGTGCTCAATCCGCTCAAGGAGTCGGCAGAAGGCTCTTTCTACAGGATGGACTTCGAAAACCTGGAGAAAAACATAGAGGACTGCAAGATGATGATATTGTGCAACCCTCACAATCCTGCGGGCATACAGTGGGACAAGGCCACACTGGAACGACTGGCACAAATATGCCACAGCCATGGCGTCATCGTGGTGAGCGACGAGATTCATGCCGACCTGGCTCTCTTCGGTCACAAGCACATCCCGTTTGCCACAGTAAGCAAGGAGGCGGAAGAGATAAGCATCACGCTGCAGGCGCCTACCAAGACGTTCAACATGGCTGGCATCGTCAGCTCGTACGCCATCGTACCCAACACGCAACTGCGCCAGCGCCTCTTCCACTGGATGGAAGTCAACGAACTGAACGAACCTCACATCTTTGCGCCCATAGCCACGATAGCGGCCTTCAGCCAAGGCGAGGAGTGGCGAAAACAGATGCTGGCATATATAGAACAGAACATCCTGTTCACCGAACAGTACTTCGAACAGCACATTCCGGGCATCAGGGTGATTCGCCCCGAGTCGTCGTTCCTGGTATGGCTCGACTGCCGTCAGCTGGGACTCAGCCATGACGAGTTGCAAGACCTGTTCGTCAACAAGGCAAGGTTGGCGCTCAACGATGGCGAGATATTCGATACAGACCAAAATCCTTACGCACCGTTGCACCAGAAAGAGAGTGTGGCACGAGGCTTCATGCGACTGAATGTGGGAACGCCCCGCAGCATCCTCGCCCAGGCGCTGGAGCAGTTGGCAGAGGCCGTAAAGAGCCTGCAAGAATATTAGAATGTCATAGCTTCTTACAACATCCTGACTGAGTCATTTTGTTCAAAGTCGATTTTCAGTCAGGATTTGTTTTTCTCTAATTTTTGATAAAACAAAAAAATCTTGATAATATTTTCTGTTATCAAGACTCATCATCATCATTGATGATTTTCAGATAGTCATCGTAGCCGATAAACCTACCGCCCATAGAACGGAGATGCGAAGTCTCGAGTTGGCAATCGATGAGTTTCATTCCCTTACGCTGCATGAAACGGGCCAGATAGATGAGCGCCAGCTTGGAGGCTGAGGGAACGAGGGAGAACATACTCTCGCCAATAAACACAGGGCCGATGGTGACGCCATAGAGTCCGCCCACGAGCTGATCGGTAGCGTCGTCCCACACTTCTACACTCGAGGCAAAGCCCTGACGATGAAGCTCCGTATAAGCCTTGATCATATCGTCGCCCAGCCAGGCTCCATCCTGCTCGATGCGCAGTTTGCTGCACTGTGCGATGACGTCATCGAACGCCTCATTGATGCTGTAGCTGTACTGGTCTTTGTTGATGAGCGTGCGCATGGAGTGGCTCACGTGTATCTCTTCGGGGAAGATGACGAAACGCTGCATAGGACAATACCACAAAATATCAGGCTGGTCGCGAAAACTGTACCAGGGGAAGATGCCGTGGCAGTAAGCCAGCAGCAGGCGGTCGATACTTAAATCGCCGCCCACAGCAAAGAGTCCGTCCTCATCGCCTGAGCGTGGGTCGGGAAACGTGGGATAAGGCGTTGACTCGTCTATTTGAAATATCATTGTTCTTTTTTTGAGTATTAATTGCAAATGGAGAGTTAGAGAAGTTAACATCTTAACTATATCACCAGCTCCTTGCCTTCGAGCTTAACTACAGCCTTTCCACCCTTCTTCAGTTTGCCGAAGAGAAGAGCCTTCATGAGCACAGGCTTGAGGCGGTTGCCGATGACACGATCCATCTCGCGGGCACCATACTCCTTGGTGAATCCCCACTTTAGGAGCTGCTCTCGCGCCTGAGGTGTAAGCTCGATACTGACGCCCTTGGCGCTGAGTTTGTCGGCGAGCTGGGCAAGTTTCTTGTCGAGGATAAGCTCTGCCATGTGCCTGTCCATATCGTGGAACACCACAGTGTCGGAAAGACGGTTGATGAACTCGGGGCGGAAGGTTTTCTTCACCTGTGCGAGCATCGCCTGACCACGACTCACATTGCCTGCGAAACCGATGTTAGCCTGCGAGGCATACTGAGCTCCGGCATTAGAGGTCATGATGAGGATGACGTTGCGGAAGTCAGCCTTCTGACCCTTGTTGTCGGTAAGTCGGGCATAGTCCATCACCTGAAGCAGGATGTTGTAGATGTCGCTGTGTGCCTTCTCTATCTCGTCGAGCAGAAGCACGCAGTTGGGCGTCTTGCGGATAGCGTCGGTGAGCTGTCCACCGTCCTCGTAGCCCACATAGCCTGCCGGCGAGCCAATGAGTTTGGCAACGGCATGCTTCTCGGTGTATTCGGACATATCGAAGCGCACCAGCTCGATGCCCAACTCGCGGGCGAGGACGCGTGCCACCTCGGTCTTGCCCACTCCCGTAGGTCCTACGAAGAGAAGCGACGCCATAGGCTTGTCGTCGTCGATGAGTCCTGCCTTCGCCATCATCACGGCTTCCACCACCTTGTCGACGGCTGTGTCCTGACCATAGATCTTGTCGAGCATTCGTTGGCGCAGCGATGCCAGGGCAGAGTTGTCTTCGTCCTTGATGGCGGCAGCGTCTATCTTGCACACCTTGGTGAGAATCTGCTGAATGACGGCCTTGGTGACATAAGAGCGCTGGCGGTTGGCAGGATGCACCTCAAGATAGGCGCCGGCCTCATCCATGAGGTCGATGGCCTTGTCGGGCAGGAAGCGGTTGCTGATGTACTTGTCGCTGGCCCGCACCGCATATTCGAGGGCGTCCTTGCGATAGGTGACACCATGATAGATATTGTACTTATGCTGCAGCCCCTCGAGAATCTTGATGGCTTCGTCGACGGAAGGCTCCTTGATGTCGATTTGCTGGAAACGGCGCACGATGCCCTTGCTCTTCGCCATGTAGCGGTTGTACTCCTCGTAGGTGGTGGAACCAATGAAGCGGATGTCGCCAGCCTCGAGATACTGCTTGAGCATGTTGGAGGCATCAGGTCCGCCATCCGATCCTCTTCCGGCTCCTATCATGTTGTGAATCTCGTCGATATAGATGATGACATTGCCCTCCTTGGCAGCTCCGTCCATCACCATCTTGATGCGTTTCTCGAAGTCGCCACGATACTGCGATCCGGCAAGCATCTGTCCGATGTCCATGCCGTAGATGCGGGCTCCCTTGAGGCGGTCGGGCACCTGATTCTCGTTGATGAGTTTGGCAAGTCCGAAGACGAGGGCTGTCTTTCCCACACCAGGCTCGCCCACGTGCAGCGGATTGTTTTTCTCGGCACGGCAGAGCACCTGTATGGTGCGGTCGAGTTCTTTCTCGCGGCCGATGAGCGGATTGTGCTGGTCTACCTTGTCGGAGATGCAGGTGACGAGCTTATGCCAGTCGGAGGGATGGCGTTTTCCTGTCTGCCAGCCTTCAGGGTCGTCATACTCATCGTTGTCGATGCCGTCGTCTTCATCGTCATCATACCAGAAGTCGCCGTCATCACCGTCTTCGTCGTCATCATCGAAGTCGGAACTTCCGCTTTCTATAAATGCCCTCATCTCGTTCATCAACTCTTCATCACTGAGGCCGCCTTCACTCTCGTTCGCCAACAGGGGAGAGAACTTGCTAAACTCTTTCATTTCCGGGTCTTCCTCATCGGGAAACTTTTCGCCTACGAGTCGGGTGAACTTCTCACCCAACTCACCGATGTACTTGTCGATGAGAAAGGGAGCCTCTGTGTAGGGAAGAGTCAGCATGGCTGTGAGGAAATGAGTCACATTGAGCTTAACACCTGCTCCGCCAGCCAGGTTGACCAGATAGGCAGAGCTGTGCATTGCCTTGAAAAGCACAGAAGGCTCGGGCTTCACATGAGAGAATTCTTTGGGAATGCGCTCCTGCTGCTTAAGCCACGCGTCGAGTTCCTGACGCATGGACTTTTGGTCGATCTTCATCCGGCGCATGATACGGACAACCTCGGGATGGTCGATGACGCTCAACAGCAGATGCTCGGGCATGAGAAACTCGTGATGGTATGAGACTACATTGTCCATAGCCTTGCAAAAGAAGAAGGACATGGATTGGGTAAGTCCTGGGAATAATTCCATAGCTATACTTATTTTTTACTCAACTTTGCAAAATCAATTTTTCACACAGGCTCAATGGTAAATTCGAGAGGATACTTTGCCTTGTCTATCTTCCTCCTCGCCTTCTCCACCTTGCTCTTTGCCACGTCATAGCTGTAGATGCCTACCGAGGCTTTCCCCTCGCGATGGGCCTTGAGCATGATGGCATTGGATTCCTCGGCGGCCTTGAAGAAGCATGTGTACAGAATGTCGACGACAAATTCCATCGGTGTGACGTCGTCGTTGTGTAGAAGTACCTGATAACGTTTAGGCTTCTTGATCTCAAGATCCTGACGTTCTTTTACTGCTGTTTGTCCTTGTGCCATAATTCAAATGCGTTTGTTATGTTGCTAAGAGAGAATGAGTCTTCTTGATAGTTTTACTCTGCGTAGGCATGAGTGATTTCCACCACATACACATCGTGGAAGCCGCCCTTGGCGCCATACCACTGCAGAAGGTCTTTGTCGATAAACTTTTCTGCCGACATACTGTCCTTATAGAGTTTTCTGCACTCCAAGGTGAGTCGGGCCTGTTCGAAACCGATACTGCCACCCTCCAAGACGACGGGCTTGAGTCCTGTGGCCTCACACTTTTCGAGGTCGCGTCCGCTCTTTGAACCGCAGAAATTGTATATCTTGCGTGCTTCCTCGCTATGTCCCAAGAAAGAAAGTGTCATGGTGTCGTTGGCCTCTATGAGCTCGTGTGTGAAGCGCTCGGGACGAATGAACACCACTGCCACGGGCTTGTTCCACAGCCAGCCCAGGCAACCCCAGGAAGCTGTCATCATGTTGAACTTGTCCTTGTTGCCTGCAGCCACAAGAATCCACTCCTTCCCTATCGTCTCAAAAACATTGTCGTTGATTTGCTTAATGTCTATCTGTTTCATATCTATATTATATTTAATAAGGTGAAACTCACCTTTATGTTGTGTCTATGCCGGAGCTTTCGCTTTTGCGAAAGTTTAGTGCAGCTTATCTTCTGCAAAGATAATAAAAAACTGCGTATAATTGTAAGGAATAGAGTTTTTTTTGTATTGTCTTCGTTTTCAGTAAAAAAAATCACACTCAAGAATGAAAAATAAAGTCTCCATCTCTTCGCTTAATCAGATTTTTGCAGTACCTTTGCAGGCCGAAAGCCCATGGCAAAACAGCCAAAGGCTTATTTTTTTAATCATTTTATACATTCATTTTTAATGTACAAATCAATTTTTAACAAGCACAACAGCCTGAAGTTCAACCACTTCTCCAACAAGGGCTATGCTCTTTTCTCCGTTTTGGGAAAAGAGGTGCTCGTGGGCGCACTCAGCGTTGCCACACTCAGCCATGCCAAGGCTGAAGGCATCAGCACAGAGGGTGTAAAGGCCGACTCTACCCTGTATAAGGGAGGAAAGGCTTACGAGCTCGACGCGGTGAACGTTACCGGCTCACGTGCTCCAATGACTGTTGAGCAGTCTCCCAAGATTGTGTCTGTCATTACCCGCGACGATATTCATCGTGCGGCTGCGCAGACCATCAATGATGTTTTGAAATTAGCTACTGGCGTGGATGTCCGTCAGCGCGGTGGCTTTGGTGTACAGACGGATATCTCCATCAATGGTGGAACCTTCGACCAGATTACCATTCTCCTGAATGGTGTCAACATCTCCAATCCACAGACGGGTCACAATGCTTCCGACTTTCCTGTTGCCCTTGCCGACATCGATCACATCGAAGTGCTCGAGGGAGCGGCTTCTCGCATTTTCGGAACATCAGCCTTCAATGGCGCCATCAACATCGTGACTCGAAAAGCACAAAACGATGGAGTGGCAGCACTTGTAGAGGGTGGATCGTTTGGCAGCTTCGCTACACAAGGACGCCTACAGTCTTCATTCACCACAGGCAAGTGGACACACGCCTACTCTGCCAGTGGTGGCTACAAGCGCTCGGATGGTGGCACGGAGAACAGCGACTTTGAGAAAGGACAAGCCTTCGGACAAGTCAACCTGAGCTACAACCAACGCTTCGATATCAACGCACAGGTGGGATATGCCCAACAGAGCTACGGAGCCAACACATTCTACAGCGCCAAGTTCAACAACCAGTATGAGAAGACCGACCACACAATGGCATCGATCAACCTCAACCTGCACGACCCACACCAGACGTGGCAAATCGCTCCACAGTTCTATTACAACAACTTCAAGGACCACTATCAGCTGACACGCGGCAAAGCGGGGGCTGCAGCGGGTGAAAACTACCACGACCTGGACGTATATGGAGGCGGACTCAACGCCAATATAGCATGGATGTTAGGTAAGACAGCCGTAGCGTTCGATATCAGCAAGGAGCGCATCTACTCTACTGCCCTCGGCGAAGAACTGGCTGCAGAAGACTATAAGAACATACATGGCTCCGACCGACAGTACACACGCAAGGGTGAGCGAACCAATACCAACATCATGCTGGAGCACAACTTCATCTTCGGAGGTTTCACACTCTCGGCAGGTGTCCTCGCCAATAAGAACACAGGACTTGACAACGACTTCCGTTTCTATCCTGGCGTAGACATGAGCTATAGACCTAACAACAACTGGAAGTTCTTTGCTTCCTGGAACAAGGCGCTGCGTATGCCTACCTACACCGACCTGTATATGAGCAACTCAGTGCAGCAGGGCGACCTCACGCTGAACCCGGAGAAGAACTCCACCTTCAAGATTGGCGCACAGTACCGACAGACCGGTCTGGCTGCAACCGTAAGCGGTTTCTATGCTCACGGCACCAACATGATAGACTGGGTGCAGACTACGGAAACAGAACTCGCCGACAGCAAATATCACGTGATGAACATCGGAAAGCTCGACAACATGGGCTACAACATCGATGCCACCCTCTACATGAGAGAGCTCATACCCCACAGCTTCATCACCCGTATCAAGGTGGGCTACGCCTACATCAACCAGGACCACAAGACCGACACCGACATCAAGAAGTCGCTCTATGCCCTGGAATATCTCAAGCACAAGGCAGTATTCTCCCTCGATCATCAGATATGGAGAAAGCTGTCAGCCTCATGGGCGGTGCGCTGGCAACAACGCATGAACGGCTACTCGCCCTACACCAAGGTAGACTGCAAGCTGATGTGGGATGAGAAGGCATACAGCATCTACGTGAAGGCCGACAACATCACCTGCCACCGCTACTACGACCTCGCCGCCGTGAAGCAGCCCGGGCTGTGGATAATGGCTGGCGTCAGCGTCAACCTCGGCTGGTAATATAATAAAACGAGCCTTGAAGCTAACTTTTCATCAGTTACTTCAAGGCTCGTTCCTTTTTTATCAAAACAAGAAAAAGGGCGATTTTTTACCCATATCTATGATTTTTTATGAGATATGGGTAAATAATCGCCCATTTTTAGTCGGAGTTCGTATAATTCTACCTACTTTTATTCCGGTTTCTGATATTTTCCGTTCACTTTTATCGGTTCGAGATGGATTCCCACATGGGTATCTGCGCCGAAGTGCTGCTTCAGTTTTGTTTCTATATGAGTAGCATGCTCATGTGCCTCATAAAGCGAAAGAGAACCCGGCATGCGGACATGCATTTCTATCGCAATCTTGTTTCCGATGCGACGGGTACGCAGGTTATGAATCTCTCCCACTCCCTGCTCTTCGTTCGCAATCTTCAGAATTTCATCTTCCTCCATTTCCGGAAGACTGGCATCCGTCAGTTCTTTCACAGACTGCATCACCAGTCCCCAGGCGGCCTTGATGATGAAGGCACTCACGATGATGGCAGCCAGCGGATCGAGCACCGCCCACTTTTCTCCCAGGATAATGGCGCCGCCTATACCGAACATCGTTCCGATACTTGATAAAGCATCGCTGCGATGATGCCAGGCATTCGCCACAACTGCCTCGGAATGATATTTCTTTCCGGCTTTTACCGTAAACTGATAAGCCCACTCCTTCATCACGATACTTACTATGGCAGCAATCAAGGCTACAACGCCCGGCTGCCGCAATGTCTCGCCGCAGATGGCACGATAGGTCTTGGTAACACCAGAATAACAGATCATCACACCCACCACGAAGAGTGAGATGCCGATGATGGCTGTGGCGAGGGTTTCGTACTTGCCGTGACCATAGTCATGATCCCTGTCCATAGGCTTGTTGCCGAGTTTGACAAACACTAACACGATGACATCGGTGACAAAGTCCGTGAGCGAATGGATGGCATCTGCTATCATGGCGGCAGAATGCCCCAAGATGCCTGCGGCAAACTTCAGCACAAGCAACAGCACATTGATGATGCTGCCTGCTATAGTCACCTTGTAAACTTCTCTCAATCTCTGTTTTTCATCCATCATAACATTCATGTTTTTGTATAATTGGGCGGCAAAGATAGCTTATTTTTGTGAAAACGGAAAAGATAAGAGATTAAAAAAGATAAAAAAATCATGCATTATCTGAGTTACCTACTCGTTCAGGTCTCTCGGCTTGCCTTCCAGGCTCTGGTCGGCAATCTGTTTCTGGTCCTTGGCAAGATAATGCCTGCTGCTGTCGATGGCAATGAACACGCCGTCGCTCACACCTCGTACTCCCTTCTGTGGGGCAAAGGTCACGATGCGGCTGTCGAACTCGCCGATATAGTCGAGACAGCCAGTGGCAGCATCCATCCACCACACATTCTTCCTGTCGCCCGATACCTTGCCAAGGTCTATCTTCATGGGCACACAGTTGTAGTTGTACACCATCAGGTAATCCTTGCCACGGGTGGCAAGCAGACGGTTGTAGCGTTCGCCATTCCTGCCCACAATGATGCTCTGGTCGGGCACCCGCTCGAAATAAGGCATGGTGAGCATCAGGTTCTTGAGATGCTTCATCTGATTGAAGCCAGGGTCATCAAGAGCCTGATACCAAGTTTTCTCCGAGCCGCTGATGCCATAACTCGTGGGATAACCAGGCTTCAGCATCTGCATGATGGCGTTATGACCATAGGTGTGACCACAAGAGCCGGCAAAAACACTCCAATAGGCATAGCGACGCACATCGTAGTCTTGCCAGCGCTCTTCACAAGGGTCGTGTAGTCCTTTGGGGATATCCTCATAGCTGGGCTCTGCATCGAGCACAGGCTTCATAGGCTTATAGGCCCAGGTTGAGTCCACATACATCCAGTTGTCTTCCTCGGTGTTGTCGGGTATGGGATAGTCTTTATTGCCCATACGTTGCCCATACTTGCGATGTCCACTCTGAAAAGCATGGAAGTCTATCCACGGAGCTTTGCTCCACCACTTAGCTGAGGTATAACGACCACGAGGATGATACGTCATTAGGTGGTTGTGGTCGATGCTCTTGATGGAACTTGCCAACGATTCCCATACCTCGGGGTGGATGTCGCCCTGTATGTCGCCACCCATCACCCAGATGATGTTGGGCGAGTCCTTGTATCGGTTGGCCAGGAAACTGCCGTAAGCCTTGGCTTGCCGGGCATTGATATTGCCAGCCTTCACCTGTGAGCCCCATATAGTCACCATACCTATATAGATACCATTCTGTTCGGCCAGTTTGATGATATAATCCATGTGATCCCAATAGCTGTACACACCATCGGGATCGGCCTTCGTCAAGTCCCATCCAGCTGGCAGCGAGGGCTGTCCGTAGATGTTGTAGGCAGGGGTTCCGTTCATCACCTGCACCAAGACAGTGTTGAAGCCTGCCGCACGGCATTTCTGAAGGTAATACTGTGCTTCGGAACGATCGAGACGCTCAGGGAGAAGCCAGCCTGTATCTCCCAGAAGGAAGAACGGCTGTCCGTTCTCAAACTGCAGATAGCGATGATTGGCAGTCACCACCAGTCGCCCATGACTCCAGGGCTTTACATGGGTTGCGGCATGGACTGTGGCAGTGAGTAGGCAGACCACAGTCATGATGGTCAAGGTCTTGAATGTTTTCTTCATTGTTTTTGTAGCTTTAAGTCTTCTTAGACTTATAACGCAAAAAAAGGCTGGTTATTGTGATTCTGCGTGCGTAGATTTCTTGCGGACTGCCATCATGATGCAGACGAGCAAGACGAGGAAGGCAACAAGAATGCTCAACATCTGGGTTGTCGAGATAAAATCACAAAGGAAACTCTTATCTTTTGAAGATGCTACGAACCACAAACCAGGCATGAACAAAGAGCGTAGTGAGCAGCCCGTAATGGGTGCGCATCACCTCGAAACGCTCGCGAAGAGAAGCACGATGGTTCTGCACCGACATACCTCCATCGAGATAATGGGTGATGACAGCACCCACATTGCGCAATGGCAGGTGAAGCCTTGCAGACTCTTTCATCACACGTATGCACCAGTCTACATCGGCAGAGAAACGATAATCGAGGTTGTAATGGATGTCTTTCGCCAAGTCGGTACGGGCATAGAATGACTGATGGCAAACCAACATGCCCCAACGAAACGAACGCCAAGACAGGTGAGCAGGTGGCTGCAAACGTCGATGATGCAGAAAGCGCCCTGTTGCATCTACAATGTCGGTATCGCCATAGAGCACACCAGGAAGCACTTCACCTTCACCCACACAACCTGCAACATACTCCAATGTTTCGGCAGATGGAAACACGTCGCCTGCATTGAGAAACACTAAATAGTCGCCCGTGGCACGGTCTATCGACTTGTTCATCGCATCGTAGAGTCCTCGGTCGGGCTCCGACACGACAACGATGTCGTGGGCATTCTCGCCCTTGCTTATCTTGTGCTGGTAGGCTCTTACCATGGACAGGGTCTTGTCGGAAGAGCCTCCGTCCATGATGATGTGCTCGATGTTGCAATAGGTTTGTTTCTTCACGCTGTCGAGGGTTCGCTGCAGCACCCGCTCTGCGTTATAGGTACAGGTAATGATGGTGAATTTGATCATATATGGTAGTTTTTATAGGCCATCGCCTGATTGTAGACTTCGATGTACTTGAGTGCCACGACGTGCTGCGAATAGTTGGACGACACCTTGTGCAGACAGTTGCTGCGCACCTCGCCGGCATCGGCTTCGAAGAGCACCCAGTGGATTCCTTCAGCCAGATCGGCTGCATCACGATAGCCTGCCACATAACCGTTCTTGCGATGATCTATCATCTCGGGAATGCCGCCTACCTTGAAACCTACGCTGGGCACGCCGCAAGCCATCGCCTCCATGATGGTATTGGGGAGATTCTCGGAGAGCGAGGGGAGCACAAAGACGTCTGCCGAACGATAAATATCGGCGATGCGACGGTCGTCGCTCACGTATCCCAACGAGATGGACGGGAAGGGCAACTTGCCCTCCAGTTCCTCGCTATGGCCGCCAAGGATGGCGACACAGGTATTGTCGCGCATCTCGGGATATTTGTCTGCCAGCTGCTGGCAGGCTTCTATAAGATAATTCATGCCCTTGTAGGGATTGGTGGCCCGCTGGGCTATGAAGAGGATGATGCGCTTGTCGGCTGGCAGGATGGCACGGGTGCGGGCTTCCTGACGATCGGCCGGACAATATACTCGCGAGTCGATGGGATTGGGGATGCTTACCACTTTCTGCCCAGAGAGAAGCAGACTCGACTTCGCCTCGCCTGCCAGCCACTTGCTGCAAGCCACAAAGAGGATGTTGTTCTGCCTGTAGAGATTCTGCTTGCGGCGCCACACCTTGGCTGCCAAATCGCCACAAAAGTTTTCCGAAGGCAGATACTTGCACTTAGTGCAACCGCTGCGGAACTTGTTGCACCCCATGGTGAGATGGCACAGCGAGGTGGCTGGCCACATGTCGTGCATGGTCCACACCACGGGCTTTCCGCTCTTGAGTATCTTGCGGATGGAACCCAACGAGAGCATTCCCTGATTGATCCAGTGCAGATGGATGATGTCGGCCTCCCTGAACTCAGGCAAGCCCGTTATATCGTAACCCGAATTGGCGATGTCGATGTCGAAGAGATGAAGCTTGGAGAAGCGCATGTGCCAGAAGATACACCAACGCTCCCACAGAAAATGCCACTGTCCGAAGATGGAACGGGGCATTTGAGCCACTGTGATCGACTCTGTCTCCTTATCGCGCACCAACATCTTGGCCTTAACTCCATTGTTGTTAAGAGCATCCATCAGACGGTTGGCTGCTACTGCGGCGCCACCGGTCTGCTCGCTTGTATTTACTATGAGTACTCGCATCGTTTGCTTGTTTTTAATATTCGACAGCATGCTTGCCCAGCTCGACACGGCAGGACGTATGCTATCTTACACATGTGCAAAGGTAATGCTATTTGGGGAAAACACAAAACAAAAGACACTACAAAATGATAAGTGTCACTAAAAAAAACACGCTGCAACTCTCAACGAGCTGCAGCGTATCATTATGTTTAACTTTAATTTTTCTAATCCAAAGGCAATCTCACGATCCCCTTTGTTATCTGTTAAACAATCTACCTTAAAACCTAATAACTAAAAACCTAAATCTATTACTACTAACCTAAACAATCTATTAACCTTTTGACGATGCAAAGATACAACATTTTTTGCTATATCACCAAACATTTTGAAAGGAAAATGATAGATTTTAGTGTTTATTTGATATAAATCAATCAGATGTGCCCGAACACAACACATTTTAAGCTTCCATTAACGGTCGTTAAGCTTTCACTATGAGAACTGTGGCATAAGCCGATATTCCTTCCATTCTGCCCGTGAAACCCAACTTCTCGGTAGTGGTTGCCTTGATGGAGATGTTGTCCTCGTCGGTGTTCATCACTTCTGCCAGACAGGCTTTCATGGCTGGCACATGAGGATTGAGTTTGGGGCGCTCTGCACACACTGTGGCGTCGATGTTGCCCACCTGATAACCCTTGGTGGCTATCAGTCCAATGGTCTTGCGAAGCAATATCTTGGAATCGACATTCAGCGTCTCGGCCGAAGTGTCAGGGAAATGATAGCCGATATCGCGCATGTTGGCTGCTCCCAAGAGCGCATCGCAAATGGCATGTATCAGCACATCAGCATCGCTGTGCCCCAACAAGCCCAACTCGTAATTTAGTTTGATGCCGCCAAGCCAAAGCTCGCGCCCTGCCACCAACTTGTGGACATCATAGCCGAATCCTACTCGAATATTCATCTTTTTGGGGGTTTATCTTCTCTTGAACAGGTCCTTGATGCCGTCCATATCAAAGGTGAGCGAAAAGCGCAACGTCTGGTCGAGCGGATTGCTCTTGGCGGTGGCTACTACATAACCGGCATCGAGCTGGAACACACTCATCTTGAAACCGGCACCGACGGTAAAGTATTTGCGGTTGCCCTTATTCTCGGCTTCGTGATGATAGCCTGCACGGAGCGAGAACTTGTCATTATAGGTGTACTCTGCTCCTACGCCATAGTAAATCTCCTGCAGCTCTTCCTTGAATCCGCCTGGCGCATCGCCGAAACTCTTGAAAATGCCTCGGATAGCTGAAATATCATTATACTCGCGATGCACGCGGTCTTCGTATTCTGAATTGTCCTCGCCCTCTTCCTGCTTGGGAACGGTAGGTACCAACAGCTTGTTGGCATCGGCTGCAATGGTGAGGCGGTTGTACTCGTCGATAGGAATCATCAGCGAGGCACCCAATCGGAGGTTGGCTGGCAAGAACTCGCTGTACTCATTGCCGCTAAACTTGATCTTACTACCGATGTTGGAGATGTTGAGACCGATACCCAACTGGCACTCACGCTGGCCGATGTTGATATAGTTCTGATAATAGGCTGCAATATCGGCAGCGAAGGCGGAAGCGGGAGAATTGTCCTCGCGCTCATCAAAACGCATGTCGGAATAAATCCAGCGCAAAGCGGCAGAGAGTGAGAATGTCTCGCTCAGCATCAGCGAGTAAGCTACATCGAGCGACATCTCGTAAGGATTGATAGTGGTTCCTTCTCCCGACTCGGCTCCCTCGTAAGAGGTGTAGACTTTACCCAGATTGAAATAGCGCAACGAACTCGACACGGCGCTGTGGTCGCCAATGCGGTAATAGCCTGCCAAATAGGCAAGGTTCATATCGTTGACCAACGAGCGAAGCCAAGGTGTGAAGTTGAGCGCCACGCCTGCACGCGAGATACAGAAAGGATATTTGGCGGGGTTCCAGTACTGAGAGTTGACATCAGGGTCGGTTGCCGCACCTACGTCTCCCAGACCGCCGCCACGGGCATCAGGAGCTATGGTCTGCGAAACGACCGCATAGTTGACAGGATTGAAAAGATCCTTCTTTTCCTGAGCACTCGCCTGCAGAGAGAGCTGCACCAGGAGCACCGCCAGTAATATTCTGAATGCTTTGTTCATATCTTCTTTGTGGTTTATTATTCTGTTGCCTAAAATAAAACGCAGAAGCAGCCTTTTTATTTTGCCATGCGCCTTATTTGTTGTTAATATCCTCGTATTTTCTCAACTTTCGCTGGGTGCGGAAGTTATAGAAGTTCTGTTATTGTTTTATCGCCTGTCTTATCTGTTGCTGATGACGATGAGCTTCTTCGTCTTCGACACATAGTTGCTGCCTTCCGACGACACTTTGACACGATAGAGATAGACGCCCGTCTGCAGGGGGCGGCCACCATCTACCGACAAATCCCAGTCGACCGTATAATTGCCCGTAGCCGACACTCCGCTCTCGGCATGACGCCACATCTGTCTGCCTGCCGCATCGAAGAGTTCGATGACTACATCCATGTTGCTCTCCATACGGTCATGACTGATGATGAACGTGGTGGAAGTACGGGCTGGATTGTTGGTCACGCCGATGTTGAAGAGCTGCGGACGCAAACCTTTCACCACGTTGAAGTGAAGCACGGCTGTAGAGCTGTTGTTCTGAATGTCCCAAGCGCGGAACTGCAGTCTGTGAGGTCCTTCCTCCAACTCGGGAATACTATAAAAGGTGGAGCCGCTGGTATAGGTTCCGAAATCGTAGCTGAAGTTGTTGTTGAGCGTATAGGTCTTCGCCATGTCGCCATCGATGACGAGCTGAAGGTCGTGACCTATTCCGCTGCCGGCTGCATTGATGCCGTCCTTATCCTTGATCTCTGCCACAAAATAAGGCGTGCTGTTCACATTTCCGCCATCGACAAACGAAGGCGAATTGAGATAGCAATAGATGGAAGGGCCTACCGAATCGTTCTTTGCCTCGGCACTTCCTCCCACAATAAACTGGTCGCAGGAGCCATTGGCTCTGATGGTCTTATCGGTATTCAGGGCATAGAGATTGATCATTCCCTGACCATCGGCATAGTTGATGTCCTTGGGCACGGCAAACGTCAGCTCGAAACTGCTGTTGCGAATGCTGTCGGAACCATGATAGAGCGTCTTGGTGCGGTCTAAATACTTGAACGCCACCTCTGCGCCGTCATTGCTGGTGTTGTTCAGCTTACAGGTTATCTCTTCCTGAGTGTCGCGCACCGTTGCTGTCACCACACCATTGAATCCTTCTACTCCTGCCACATGTCCTTTCATCTTGATCACAGATCCTGCCTTGACCGTAGGCATCGTTCCTGAACCGACAGCCACGCCGTCGATCTCGTCGACCACAACCTGGGCTGTAGGAAGATTGAGCGACAGGGCAGGATCGCCCAACAGCGAATACTGCAGGTGATTCTCAGTATTGTCCTGTTCGGGACTCGTCTTGTTGGGGTCTTCCCGGGTAGGGGTCGGATAACGGTTGGTTCCCAACATCACATCGTTCTGCGCCAGTCGGTGAGCCTCGCCTAATGTAATGGGCTTGCCGTCCTGCAGGGAGAGCACACGCTTCATGAAAGCATGGTTGATGTATTTGTTGGCGGATGTGAAAACGGTACGGGCCGTTCCATAGAAAGCAACGGCTCCGCCCTTCTCGTTGAGCACGGCTGCCTCGCCTATTGTTTCCGTTACGCCGTCGAAAGCCATAATGTCGCAGGCTGCTGTCACCCACAATGGCAGATTGGAGGTGCGCGACTCGCTAAAATCGCTCAGTCCAAGTACTGACTCGTGCGAGATGAGGGTGGCGCTGCCATGCCCTCCATAGTCCATGACCAAGGCTCCGTTGGCCTGTTGCTGGCGGATGATCTTGCTCACCTCTGGATATGTATTGCCAGTGGCTGAACTCTCACGGGTATAGGCGTCCCACATCACTTTCTTGATCAGGAAATTGGGATAATCCCTGCCCACGCTATTGGCCACAGAGTCGACATCCTTCATGTGAATATTGTCATTTCCATCGTCACCCATGAACATGATGGTGTTCTGCCAGGCTCCGCCATTCTGATTCTTGCTGTAATTGATGGTCTTGTCGACCATGATCTTCGCCTCGGCTACTGTGGTTACCGGGAATCGGCCCACGCCGACATCCTGCAGCTCACGTCGTGCGTCGGAACCTGCACCTTCGGCCAGGATGCCCATCCAGCTGTCACCTGCATAGCAGGTTGTCTCGCTAAACGAGTTCTCGCTCTCATAGACGAGAAGGTAATCGTCTGGATCAAACCGCTTGCAGTCGGCTGTGAGCATGCGGTTGTCCCAAACGCAGTCGCCAAAGAGCAACAGATACTTAGGCATGTCGGCCTCTGTCGCAGCTCTGTCCTGCAACATTCTGAGATAGCGACGATAGGCATTGGCATCGGGTGTGCCACTCGAGAACTCATTGTACAGTTGGTCGGCGGCAACTATATTCACCCGCATACCGTCATGACTCTCATGAAACTCCTTAAGGCGCTGTGCCTGCTTCAACAGTGCGCCTGAGGAGGGAACGATGATGACCAGGTCGGCCTGACCGTCAGCATGAAGATCCTGATTGGTAATGTTCTTCACATAAGTGGCTGTAGGATGCTTTCCCGACAGAGGCGACAGCGGAATCGCCTTCTCCCAAGCCATCGACACATAGTCAAGACGGGCTGTCTCACCGCTCACATTCTGAATGGTGATCGTATCTTTGCCACCATCGACTTTCAGATTGTCGAGCAGATAAGTGCCTGAGTCCTGCCCTGCCTTGCAATAATCCAGAATACGAACATTCAAGGTACCTATGTCCTTGCCGTTGAGCAGAATGCGTATTTGGTTATTCCCTCCTGCCGAGACATTGACGGTAAGGCGGCCTTTCTGACTGCCAGTGGTGTTGGTGATCACTACCTGCTGACTGCCGCCCACGCTGATGGGCGTTGGGTCGAAGAGATTTCGTCCGCCATTAAACCAGCTGTAGCCATCGACCTCGTAAAGCGAATGATAGTCATCGGGCGACGGATAGAAAGAGGAAACAAAGGCTGCCGAGTCGACCGTGACAGGCTCCTCGTCGCTCTGAGTAATAAAATAATAACCGTAATCGGAATAAGGATTGCGTCGGCGGACAGTCGATGAGTTGGACGTCCAGCTGACAGGACCCTTGGCATAAAACAGATGTTTTCCACCTACGACACACTGGGGCACTTCCTTCAAATCATCGGTGCGGGCCAGGTCGTTGGCATAAAGAGCCTCGGTCTGCAGATTGCCGCCATAGCCATAAATCTTCACCTTATTGATATTGGAGAAGCCTGCCTGACGAACCGTGGCTTCGGTAAGCTGGTAGACACCTGAAGAGCTGACTCTTATCTTTGCCCACTTGCCCGAGGCAAGTAAAGAATGTTCGGCATAGATGTCGGCTGCCGAGGCATAAGCCTTGTCGTTCTTGCGCTGGCGCAGCACGCTGTTCTTCACGGCCTTTGCCTTGACATCGAGCATGAAACTCACCAGCATCTGATATTTATTGTTGCGGAAAACCAATGGGCAGAAGGAAGCCACAAGATATCCTTTCCTTCTGCTCACGGAGATATTCTGACTAAGAGGCACCTGCGAAGGCAGGGCTGCCCCGGATATGCGATTGTAGTTGGCCACATCGCTCACGGTCATATCCATATATTCTGGATATTTCACCGAGACGGTGTAGACGGAGTCCTGATAGTTTTCGGGCAAAGGAATGGAATAGAGAAAATGTGGCAACACTGAGTCGACCTTGACCTCGTCGGCTGTCAAGTTGAAGAACCGCTGCTGTGCCTTTGCCGGCAGAGCAAGAACCAGCAAGGCCATCCACACGAAAAATATCCTAACTCTTTTATTCGTCATATCTTGGAATAACAAACTTGTTTCTTATGAGGCGGAAGATAAATTCCACCGCCCTGTTCTGTAAACCCGTACTGTCCTTTCGAGTGGCTTGTTAAAAGCACTTACTCTGAAAACCTTACGAACAGCTTTCATCGGGTTGTTTGCAAATGTAACTACTTGCAATTGAAGTCGAGCACCTTCCAGTCTTCAAGATAACCTTCGAGATGGTCGTCAATGCTGACAGGTCCGCAACCGGTAGGACAGCCTGTATAAAGCAAGTCGCCCGTCTTCAGCGTGAAGTACTGACTGATGTAGGAGATGATTTCGTCCACCTTGTAGAACATATCGCTGGAGCAACCTTCCTGTACTGTCTTGCCATTGATGTCGAGATGGAAATGAATGGCCTGTATGTCGCGAAACTTCTGCACATCCATCCATGTACCTATCGCTGCCGAACCATCGAAGCCCTTGGCAAGTTCCCATGGCTGGCCAGCCTCACGCAGCCTCTTCTGCATCTCACGGGCTGTAAAGTCGATGCCTACCGTCACCGCATCATAATATCTGTGGGCGAAGCGCTGCGGGATGGTCTTTCCCAACCTGCAGATGCGAACCACCAACTCTGTCTCGTACTCTATACGTCCCAGATGATCAGGGATGAAGAATGGTTTACCATCCTTCAGCAACGCCGAGTCGGCTTTGGTGAAAATGACAGGTCTCTCTGGTTTAGATAACGTGTCATGTAGCGATTTATTGTGTTCGGCATAGTTCATGCCTATGGCAAATATCTTCATAATCCCAAAAATATATATAAAAAAGAAATGGGAGTTAGAAGCAAAGCGTAAGCCTTGACTCCATAACTCCCTGATATTCTAATTTAACTATAAGTCAAATTAATCTTGCCATGCCAAGCATTTCGTCCGCAACAGCAGATTACTCAGCAGCAAGAGTGAAGCGCTTGTAAGCAACGATCTTGAGATCCTTGCTCTGAGAAGCGAGGTACTGAGCAACAGTCTGCTTGTCACCATCACCGAACTGGAACTCCTGGTCAACGAGGCAGTTCTCCTTGAAGAACTTAGCCAGACGACCATTAGCGATGTTCTGGATCATAGTTGGGTTCAAAGAAGCAGCCTTCTCCTCACCTACAGTCTTCTTGATGTTGCGAGCCTCTTCAGCCTGCTCAGGTGTCAACCAACCCTTCTTGGTGTTGCTCTCGATGTGATCCTCAGAGTCAACGTGAGCTGGGTTGATGCCAGCCTTCTTCAATGCTGCGTTAACAGCCTTCTCTACGAGCTCTTCCTTGGTCTTAGCCACAGCTACTTCGAGCTCTGTCTTCTTAGTCTCCTCAGAAACAGAAGACTCGTCGAGAGCTACAGGACGCATAGCAGCTACCTGCATAGCAACCTTGTGACCAGCCTCCTCGTTGTTCTCGTTGAGCTGAACCATAGTACACAGAGTGTGCTTGTTCATGTGGTCGTAAACCTCGATGTTCTCACCCTCGAGAACACAGTAGCCGTCGAGCTCCATCTTCTCGCCTGTGATACCAGAGCGCTGTGTTACAGCAGCCTGAGCATCAGACTCGCCAACCTTCAAAGTCTTCACCTCGTCGAGAGTTTGAGCCTTGGCAGCGATAGCAGCATCGAGGATGTCAGATGTCAACTTGATGAAGTCAGCACCATTGGCAACGAAGTCTGTCTCGCACTTGAGAGCGATGATAGCAGCGAAATCGTTAACCTTCTTAACGAGAACGCAACCATTAGATGTCTCGCGGTCAGAACGCTTTGCAGCGATAGCGAGTCCACGCTCACGGAGCAACT
>ERZ1034687.21-NODE-21-length-96515-cov-1440.104406_pt1 | contig 96515 bp, 136 predicted proteins | sample MGYA00520704_ERZ1034687 | MGnify/ENA primary metagenome ERZ1034687 (study PRJEB33766, sample SAMN09781762) | gut metagenome | biome: gut microbiome | host: Homo sapiens | place: Madagascar | study: EMG produced TPA metagenomics assembly of the PRJNA485056 data... | reverse complement strand
GAGGCAGAACTTAAACTATTAGAGGATTATGGAGTTGACAACTGGGATTGGTATAAACATGCAATAAATGATACATTTAATGATGGAAAAGATGCCGTTAATAATCTTTCAGATAAAGAACTCCTTAGTGAGTTTAAGGAAATAGAGTAACTAACCGTCCTCTCCTGCAACAGGGAGAGGGTAAAAAGAAGAGAATATGAAGAAAAGGATATTAGATATGTGCTGCGGCTCACGTATGTTTTATTTCGACAAGCAAGACCCCAATGTACTTTTCGCAGATATAAGAGAAGTTCATGATACTTTGTGTGATGGCAGGAAATTGGATGTGATGCCCGATATAATTGCCGATTGCACTAATTTGCCATTTGAAGATGAAGCATTTGATATGGTAGTTTTTGACCCTCCTCATCTGTTAAAAGTAGGTCAGAACTCCTGGCTATGCAAGAAATATGGTAAGCTGCCCGAAAACTGACAAGCATTCATCAACGACTCAATCCACGAAGGTATGAGAGTACTAAAAACAAATGGAACGCTAATATTCAAGTGGAACGAAAATCAGATAAAGGTTCACGACATACTCAATGCGATTACTGATTATAAGCCGATATTCGGGCATCGCACTACGTCTAAGAATCAAACTGTTTGGATGGCGTTCTTAAAGTAATTATAATAATACAAAGAGCTGGAGGATTTATTATGACAAGAGAAGAAGTGAAACAGCTATTGCCTATTTGGGTAGCTTTTGCCGAAGGAAAGGTAATTGAGTGTAGGGCAAAACCAGGAACTATAAGCGCCGGTATTCCGAATGAATGGACCGAAATGAAAGAAATTGGTTTTTGGAATGGTATAGAGTATCGTATCAAGCCAGAGTCAAAGTATAGGCCATTCAAGAACGCAGAAGAGTGTTGGGCTGAGATGTTGAAGCATCAGCCGTTTGGATATACGTATGATAGGTTTAATAATATAAGAGATAGTATCACAAAGGTGGCTACCACTGGTGTTTCGTACGATTCGCCAACTGTTGTTATATCTTTCGAAGAGATTTTCGATAGATTTGTTTTTGCCGACGGAACTCCATTTGGAATTTTAGAGGAGGAATAGTATATGAACCAAGAATATATAATACACAAAGAGCTGAAAGATATGCTTGTATATTGGTTTGAGGACATTGAGGAACTTAGTAGCAAGCTAACAAGTGGAAATGTTTCTCATCAAGGAGCAACTATTAGAAACAAGGCTATAAGATGTTCTAAGTTTATCAAGGAGTTTTGTAAAACTAAGGAGGAATAGTTATGGCATGGGTAGCAGTTAATAGGTATGGTGACGAATACATCTATGAAGCAATGCCAGAACGTTTTTATTGTGTATGGGCGCCAACATTTTGTGAATACGAAAATAGAGTGTACGACTACGTAGAACTTCCCAAAGGCAGCATTAAGAAGCTCATCGGAAGAGAATTATCTTGGAATGATTCCCCTGTAGAATTAAATTAATTATTGCTTATGGAAGAAGTTTGGAAAACTATTCCTGGTCTCAGATGTTATGAAGCATCAGATTTAGGTCATATAAGAAGAATTGGTGCAACAAAACCTCTAAAAGGTTCTTGCAATAAAGAAGGGTATGTGCAAGTTAGGCTTTCGGAAAACAATATTCAGTTTACAAAGAAAGTTCATAGACTTGTAGCACTAGCATTCTTAGAAAACCCAAATAATTATCCAATGGTCAATCATAAGAATGAGATTAGGGATGATAACCGTGTAGATAATTTGGAATGGTGTACCGCAAAGTATAACTGTCATTATAGCGCAAAGAATATATACCACGATTCTATCTTACATAGAATGAAATCTGTTATTCAATACGATTTAAATCTGAATAAGATTAAAGAATTTGAATCAACACGAAGTGCCGCCAAATTCCTGCATTTAAATAATAGTCATATTTGTGAGTGCTGTAATGGCGTTTATAAAACTTGCGGAGGTTACATATTTAAGTGGAAAGCTGATAATGACAAACCATCGAAAATAGGAAGTATGGCAGAATTGAGTATTTATACAAAACGTATTCGTTGCGGATTTTATATATTACAACACAATGGATATTATGTTGTAATACAAAGAGTCGAAAATGCTAAATGGCAGGCACACCTGCCATCGGGTAGCTTTGCAAATGCAACGAGTAAAAATGATTGTGTGCTAAATGCAATAAATGAAATTGATATTACGGAAGATTTAGAATGCGATAAAGTTGCCCAAAGTCCAGATTGGTGGAAGCACGAAATCATGTTTGCTGGGTTTTCTAAACAAGAATATCCAAAACTTAAAAGAAAAAGAGCTGAAAAACGTCCTGATATTAAAGCTATTGATGTCTATAAAATGATAAAATCAGGCTATAAATTTTATGATGTTTGTAAGTTGTATAATGCTAATTGGAATACAATTAAGCGAAGATATAACGAAGCTTCAGAAATGCTTAAAACCGACGAGCCTGTAGAACTTAAAGAAGAATAGCGTATGAAGAAAGAAGTACGGCTTCGCATTTACAAAATGTATGATGGTCATTGTGCTTATTGTGGAAAATCGATAAAGTACGAGGACATGCAGGTCTATCATATTGTTCCAAAAAATAGAGGTTGTTATTCTCGCTGGAGTGCTAAGGATGGGAAATTCATAGTTTCCCATGGTGAAGATAAAATCAGCAACTATATGCCTTCTTGCCGTGCCTGTAATTTTCGTAAACGTGATATGAGCGTCGAACAGTTCAGAAATGCCATAAAGCAACAGGCTGAAGGGTTGCTGAGAGGTGCAGCTAAATTTCAAGTAAACATGAGTATTGCATACGGTTTACTTATTCCTGCATTTGATGCCCCTGTAGTGTTCTATTTTGAGAAGTTAAAAATAAATGAGTAGCGTATGAAAACAGAAAATATCAAGTTTAAGGCAAAACGCCTTGATAACGGAGAATGGGTAAAAGGCGACTTGGTACATAGCACAAGTTATGTTGGCATAAGTTACCCAAGTGACGAGTTTTCTGATGTTCCAATAGTGCACAGAGTTGACCCTGAAACCGTCTGTCAGTTTACAGGATTGTCAGATTGTGTAAGCAGGGATATTTGGGAGCACGACCTAATACATTTGGCAGGGTTTAACTATGCTGCCGAAGTAATTTGGTCGGAAGGTTACTATGCTTTTATGGTGGTCTGCGAGAATAAACATTCTTATTGTCTTCACAGTGTTATAAAAGCTTGTAGGATAGAAAGAATTGGCAACAAGTTCGATAAGGAGAAGTAGCATATGATAAAAATATTAGAAAAAGTATATCGAAAACTGAATGCTTTAGTTACTAAGGTGTTTAAGAAAGAGACTTATCCTTATCCTCCTCTTACAAGAAGAGAACGAAGAAAGTTTGAACGTGACAACAAAAAAGCTGAGAAGAATATAGCATTATGTCGTAGATGCATGAAGAACGATACTAATTGGTGGTGTCCAGGAGAACGTTGCTATTTCTTCCCTTATCGAAGACATGTATTATTTGGAGATAAAAATAAGTAGTGTATGGAAAGACAAATAACAATTAGCATAGAAGAGTATAATAAGCTCATTGATATGCACACAAGAAGAGAGAAACTTCCCAAAAAGATAGAAGTAAAGAAGTATACCTCAAAGTGGTGGAGATGTATTAAACATGCATCGTATTCACTCTTTCATTATAACAAGAATGTGGAGCAACAAAAGCTCATCAAGTATTGCATCAATGAAATGTCAAGAGTAATACTCGCTAATCTGTATGGTTATTGGCGAGGCGATTTATCTGATTATCTCAAAAATAGAGACAATTTAGAGTATTTTATGAGAAGTTATAAAGATAGTGCCTATCATAACATAATGGAATGGTTAGATAAAAAGAAGTAGCGTATGAAGGTTAGATTAGCTAAGAAGATAACAAGGGTTTTAAATGAAGCCCCTAAAGATTTAAAACCATCTTTAAGAAATAGTTATTGGTTTAAAAAATTAGACGAATCATTAAATCATTTTTATTGTGAAATATTTTGTGAAGAGTGGAAGAAGTGTAGGTTTCACAACAGATTTGACCATCGCATCATAAAGGCAATAAGTTTGATAAAAAGAAATAAGAAATGAAGAAGGAAATATTTGACTTCTCAGAGGCTTTAAAGCGTATGAGAAAAGGAAAGCTCGTAAAGCGTGAAAATGGGCTTTATCCGTTTGGTATTGACGAGGAAGGAATATTCTATCATTATGGGCATCATATATTCAAGGAAGAAAGAATGCTCTCAGAGGATATACTTGCAACAGACTGGGAGGAGGTGTAAAGATGGAAAAGAAAGTTTTGACCCTCAATGTCAGCAAGCAATGGTTCGATATGATTGTGGCTGGCGAAAAGACCGAGGAATATCGGGAGATTAAGCCGTACTGGGTAGGACGATTGTTTCAAAATAACAGCAATATTGTTTCTGTGCTACATCTTGCCTTTGCTTTGGTAGGGCGAACGGATTTACTTAAAAAATATATTGACGCACAGAGAATTATATTGAAGCCATATACCCACGTCCTCTTCATCAACGGCTACCGCAAAGATGTCCCACGTATTGAAAAGGAGATTGAGAACATCACTATCGGCAAGCCTAAGAGGGGTTTATGCCCTGATAAGTGGCTTGATACAGAGTTTTTCATCATTAAATTCAAATAGCTATGGTGTGGTGTTTTTGTGACGAGTGTCCTAAGAGAAAGGATTGCAAGAACAGAAGAAAGCTGGTAGTAATGCCAGAAAATGGTTCTTGCTACAATCCTTTTCATTCTACAAACGAAAGAAACAAATTAGAATGGTAGAAATATGAAAGCGAGATTAGCAAAAAAAATATTAACACCACCAAATTACCGTAACGGTAAGTTTGGTTATTGGCGTAACCGATACGACTGCATGAGGTTTGGTGGTTATAAAGATCATCGTGTAATTAAAGCAATACGATTAATAAATAAAAAGAAAAAGAAACAGAGTACCGAAAAAGTAAGACGTTGCGGCAACTGCTGTTGGTTTGAAAACGAAGATGCTTATGGCATGGGGTGGTGCTCTATCAACGATTGCGAAACGTCTTGCGGTCAAGTCTGTATTTTAAACTTCAAATAAACAACAATGATTGTAAATATTAAAAAATTAAACCCAAAAGCGGTTATTCCATTCCGTAAGTACAAAAGTGACTTTTGTTATGACTGTGTAGCTGTTTCAGAAGAGGAACTCGCACCGAATGTGTGGAAGTACAAACTTGGTTTTGCTTTGCAGCCAAGTTTGTTGTTAAAAAACACAGTCAAAGGTAATTTCGATAGCAATATCTGCTTTACCCTCCGCCCACGATCGTCCGTTTGGGAAACAGGTATGGTTTTATCTAATAGTATAGCCACTATTGACGAGGGATTCATAGGAGAGATTTCTGCCGTATTCTATCACGTAATGCCAAATATGCCAAGATACAAGGTTGGCGATAAGGTTTGTCAGATTCATTTTGACGTTTGTGTTGACATAGAGTTCAAAGAAGTCGATACTCTTGAGGAAACAGAACGCGGCACTAACGGGTACGGATCAACAGGTAGATAACAACCATTATTAAAGGGGTGGCTACGCATCACGTGTGGTCACCCCTTTTTGTTTGTAAATCAACTAATAACCAATAAAAACATCAGAAAAAACTAAGAACGTTTAATGTAGCTTTAATTTCCAGTAAATCCAACCTAAAAACGCGAGAACGCCTATAAAAAGACAAGCTGATGCAATCTTACCTATATTCAAGAAAGCTTTATCAGTCTTTGATAGTTGTTTCTCAACATATACTTTGTCTTTCGATGTTTTACTTATCACTGAGATTAGGGAGTCACACTTGCTATGATACATCGTCGTACTATCCTTGTATTCTTTAAGACTCGAAATACTGTCTCTCAGTATCTGTACATCTTCCTGTGATAGCTCGTGATATTCGTAGTGAAACCTGTCTTCGCCGACCTTGTTTCCGTTCACATCGTACTTCGAAGCTGTGCTGTCCTTTATATGAGTCTTCTCTTTGGTGGTAGACTTTACAGACTCTTTATGCGATGCTCTGTATGATTCCAGTTCCTTAATAAGCCTTGCGTTAAAGAGCGAATCCCACTTAGCCTCGTTACGTTTATCAGAGATGTATGTATGTTTTTCTATCACACGCTCTTTCGCCTTACATCTACAGAACATTGATAGAATCAACATCGCTACCGCAATGATGACAACTGTCTTTGTTATCTTATCAACCAGTTTCATAAGCTACTGAATTACAATCGTTACTTTTTCCTTTTTATCCCAAGCTGTCTTCATGGTCTGAATGAGCTTGTTGGTCCAGAATATGGAATCGCTAATCCATCCTTTCTTATCGTTTTTACCGATAAGAATACACCCCTCAGTGTCTTTTGCGGAGTTACCGCTATGTATGCGTATTCCACCAAATCCTTTGACGTTCAGAAGCAATGGCAACATCTTCTTGAACCGGTTAGAGTAGGTATATACACATTCATAGCTGCCACTTGGTATCGCAGTCTGCCCATACACCTTTTTATTCTTGATTTCGTTCAAGTCCATTTCTTGATTCAGCCCTCTGTCTGTATCCTCAAGAGTGTTGCATCCGAACAAATTACCATTCACGTACAGACGACTGATAGTATATCTGTCCTTTTTCCAGGCCCTATCAATTAGTACTTCCATTATCGTTTCCCTCCTCTTTTTTATCAAACTCCTGACTCAATCTCTCCAATATCGGCTTCCAATAGCTCGGCAATGCCTTTGCAAACTCAAACCTCAGAATGTAATAAATAACCCTGAATGAGATGTTCTTAGGGTATGCCTTAATGAGATTTTTAAACGCATTGCATATATACACATAGCAGAATATATACGTAAGCATCTTAATCACAAATAAAGCTTCCGTATTGTCGTTGCAACTTACCATGATTCCGTACATGACATACACAATAACAATATACAAGAGCATCTCTAAAAGTGCGTTCTTGAACTTCGATGCAGAAAAGTTCTTGCATCGCACAACACTCACGCCGTCAGCCCTCATACCGCAGAAGATATTAAAGCCAAAGGCGATAACCAACGCCAAGATGAATCCCTCTGTTGGCGTTGCAAAGGCAAGTATAGCTGAAAATACAGTAACACCTATCTGCCGAATCTGTGAAGAATCTAATAAATCTGTCATAATCTGTTATCCTGAATAATACATAAAAAAAATAAAGTTTCGGTCTTTAATTACAAAGATAGCAAAAAAAACCGAAACTTCATTCAGAATAACGAAAAAAAATCAGATATTCATATCATAATATGGCATTCCTCCGTTCTCCAGAAAAGAAACACATTCGTCGAAAATCTTTCGCTCGTAGTCGAGCGTGCTGATTTTTGGAAACCATTTCTTAATCTTTGCGTCGTTGCGTTTTACCATTTCTCCCCAAAGAACACACCAGTCTTCGAGATTAATTTTATCATTCTTAACTTCATGCCAATAGTCCTTGGCTACATCTTTAGTGTGAAGCTGGTCTATGAGACAAAGATGCATATCTGCCATTTCTTCATCAAAATGACACGCGCCAATCTCTCCCTTGACCTGCTTCATCATATCAAGCATTACGCTGTCATTCATTCCAACTTCGCAACAGTCGGCCATAATTGCGACGCAGTTCTTAATAACCTGCGTATCATTGCAAGATAGAATATTTTCAAACACCTTTTTCATAACCGTGTATATATTAGTTCTACTTCAGGAAATACTCTCTGATATCGTACACGCCATCCTTGTCTTTCAGCAAATCAAGCGCAAGTTCGTGAGCATATTTGACCAAATGTTCAGGATCAATGTCCTTCACACTGCCTTTGCCAAGCATCTTAGCGACAGTACAACCGTGGTCACTTACCACCTGGTTCATTGCAACATAAAGGGCATAGTCGTTGTAGTAAGGCTTCTCTTCTGTTGCAATCCCAAGACCGGTCATTGCATTGAGCCAGGTCTGCATATCCCAAGTTGCAGATGGATTCATACCGTTTACAATCTCAGAAGCCTCCTTCTTAGTAAGGTAGTTCTTCCACTTGATAGCGCACAACTTCTCTAAATATTCCTGCGCCAACTCTGGGTGCTTCGCAGCCATATCCTTCATCATGCAGCGCATCGTATTACCGAACACGCGCATATACTTTACGTTGGTTGATGATGCCATCATCCCATAAAGCTCATCAAACTTGCTCATAATGTCTTTTGCTTCCATATCTTATATATTTTTAAGCTATTATCAAATCTTTCAACTCTACAAAGTCCTCCTCTGTGAAGTTGATGCTTCGCTTGCTTCCAAACAGGATTGCAGTGGCAATTCCATCTGGCAGGTCAATAGACACAACTCCTTTGTCGATATGTCCGTGAATAAAACCTACATCGAATTTGTAATCTTCCACGGATTTTAGCATCTGCATCATATCTTCAAATATCGTGTTGGCATCTATGTTTCCGTCTTCATCGGCAATGAACAGGGTAGCGTTGTCAATACTCTTTCCCCAACTATCCTTGTGTTTGGCGATGATATTGTGCGATGCTCGCTTCATGTATACGGAAGGAATAGCCAATGCAGGGTTCTCCTTCACCATATCGCTAATTCTTGCGTCTGCCCACAGATCAAGTGATGTAAGCAGTTTCTCTTTAAGTTCTGTTACGTTCATTTCTTAGTTTCTCCTTTCTTTGTCTTGTTGTACCAGGCGAGATACTCTTGCCAAGTTTTGTCGCTGTGATTAGTCATATAATCGTTGAGCATAGCAGATTTATGTTCCTCTGCTTGCGCTACTTCTTTTCTTAAACGCTGCATCAAAGACAAATGTTTCTTCAATGCTTCCTGTCCTTGCTGAGTACTCTCAATGCGAGGGCGTATGATGCGCAATTCCTCGTCTTGAACCAGCTTAGACACATATTGTAAGCTATTGACGTACTCCTGATTCTGCATCAAGTACTGACGTTGTGCGCCTGTAAGATTGTCCTCAATCTTATCAATCTCATCCCAGAGTGGTGTGGGTGACTGCTGCGCTTGCATATTGATAGATGCTCGCTTCTGCTGTATTGCCTCATACATCTTCTGTAGCTCTGCATCCATCATCTGCGGCGGCTGCTGACCTGTGCCCATATCAAGCAAAGGGCTGTTTCCGAAATTCATCATAACCAATATCTTTAAGTTGGTGATATATTATAGAGAGGTGAGAGGGCATCCACCAACGAGGGCAAACACCCCTCACCAACTCATTTTTTCTTAGTCCGTCTAACCGACTTCCTTACTGCTCTGTTACGCTCCTGTAGTGGGAGTGGAAGGAGCGGTGCAATTACAGCCGTAACTGCCGTAGCCGGTAACTACTGGCGTAGAAGGGAGCACAAGTTGACCATCAATCTTGCGGCAGCACTTCTCGTTCACGTAAGCCATCATCAGCTTCTCCTTGTAAGGAGTGAGGGCTTCCATAACGGCTACCTTCTTGTCGAGGTCACAATACTTAGCTTGCAACGCATCGTACTGGTCTCTCTGATTCTTGTACAGACCGAAGTCTGCATCAATCTGAGATTTGTAAAGATTGAACTCAGCCTGCATTGCACGGCGGTTCTCAGCGTTGATAGCATCTGTAGCTCCCTTATACATAGAGAACTTCTCTGCGATGTCAGTTTCACGCATAGCGTAGAACTTGTTAGCGGTGTCGAGCTTCAAACCGAACATATCGGTAAGCAGCTTCACCTCATCAGCGCATTCCTTCTCCATTACCTGCAAGGCGGTTGGCTGATTAGAGCTTGTGTTAGCCCCATAGGTGTTGATGTTTACGTTCTCAGGCATATTGCCGCCGAGTGAACCAAATACGCTGCGGTTGTTACCGCCAAGCAACCAAGCACCAGCACCGAGTGCTGTGCCGATGATACCAAGGGTAAGGCCAGCATTACCTGTAGCCTTAGAAGCATAATCGTCATGCTTTTTTCCCTCTTCGTAGATTTTCTTCTCTACGACCTTTGCATCTGTCATTTCCATGATACAATCTTTTTAAGTTATCCTTAATATTAACTAACACTATTGTAACGTTACTGATGCAAAGATACAAAGAATAGGGGAGAGCAAATATAACTCTATCACACTTTCTTTTAGTGGTTGATTATCAGAGATTTAAGGTGATATGAGGTAATATCATAAATAACAAAAAAGAGAGGTAATCACTTACCTCTCTTGCTTTTTATGTAGTGTAGTATATCCCATTTCTTCCAATATCTGCTGTGCCCTCTTTTCTTGCACTCGCCATTCGGAATGTCGCCCCTCGCAACCATACGATTGAGTGTAGCATCAGAAACGTGAAGCTTCTCTTTGACCTCCTCGGTAGATAGCATCGGGTTGAGCATATCGGGGATGATGTCGCACAACCTATCCAAGTCCTCATCGCTCATTCCGCAAGCGGTGATTTTCTCTCCGTTCTTCTGCTGTTCGTCAGCTTTAAAGCAAGCGTCACTCAGCGACTTCAAAGCCGTGCCGAGCAGCTTATAATTTAGTATCTTTCCCATTATGCACAGATTTTACGTCCTAACTTACTTCGACTGATAAATATGTCAAAAAATCCGTATATATAAAACATTGCTGTTACTACCATAATCGTAAAGCAGGAATCTATCATGTCATTTGTAGTGTACCAGCTCCACTCCACGATGTGAGCCGCATTGATGCTTGCAAAGTAGAAGAAGGGAATGCGGTATCTCCAACATAGGAAGAAAAATCGGCTTGCCAGTATAAGAACCATAGGTAGAACATATACCATAAAGTAGATGAATAAATAGCAGGGAAAATTCTCATTGTTTGTTATGAACATTTCCCTTGGATGCTGTGAGAAATCCCACATACCGTATGCGTGAAAGCACATAATAATTATTGGAACATACTTGCAGAACCATCTGAAGAATTTCAGTATTCTTCTGGAATATCGGTTACCATGCTTCATGAGCATCCCCATCAATTCCGTCACATCAATGTCCTTTATCAGCCGTTGGACTTCTTGTTCTTGTTCTTGTGTCATGAAAAACCTCCTTTTGTTATAGTTAATTGTTCTACGTTCTTGACAAAATTACAATTTTTTGCTCAAAATGAATTGATTTGAGCTAAATTTTAAAGTTAAGTTTTGTAAAAGTAACAATCTGTAAGCAAATTATTCGTATATCAGTGTTTGATGAGCCATCTTTTATTCTATATTCTTGTATTCGGTCTTTGCGTCGAAACAAGGACACCATTTCTTCCATTTTCTTGTGTCGCTACCCCAAATATCCCTGTGCCCCATGATGGTTGCGTGAGGGTATTGACGATGCAACTCTACAAGCAACGACCTTAGAGCTACCTTCTGAGCCTCCGTTCTGTTGTCGATAGGCTTACCTTTGCTATCAATACCGCCCACGTATGCAATATTGATAGCAGTAGAGTTGTAGCCCTGCACGCCGTTACTAACCTTACTAATGTCTAATAACTGATGCACAACACCATCTTCCGTTACCACCTTGTGATAGCCTGGATTTCTCCAACCCTTCGCCTTAAACTCTGCCAACAGTTCCTTTACTCCCCACTTCTGAGAAGAAGCGGTACAATGAACGAAAATTCTTTTTATCTGTCTCATAATAATGAATCTAAAATTAAGTAATTAATAATACTACCGAGTAAGATTACTACGGAATACCTCACAATATCTTCCCACTCAAACTTTGCCAAGTGATAGTGCTTATATTGGTATATCTCTCTACCTACCATTACTGGCAAGGCAAGAAGACCTATCAATATGCTGATAAGCAGCCAACAAGCAAGACCTATCCAGTCTCGCTTGTTTACTTTTAATATATTTCTCATCATACTCAGGACTATATTTCCTTTAGTCCCATTGTCTCACCGATGGTGAGAAGTTCTTTGGCTCTTGCCTTGCACTTCTCTCTGTACTCTTGAAATTCATTGAACTCATTCATCTTTTCATTTGATTCCTCCTCACTTACACTTGAAGGATTCTGAATAAGCATAAGAGAGTTGCTGACTATTGCCTCTACCTCACTTTCTGAGTACTTATATCTGATGAGGGCTGAGACGATGGCACCATAGTTCCATACGGCTACGGGTAGCGTGACCATATCCTCGCTCCCCATGCCTACCTTTACGCTAACAACAAATCTTCCACAGTCATTGCCTATCACAATATCCTGTGACTCATACATAAACTCGTTATCCATAAATTTCTATTTTGATTAATTGACATTTAATACAAAAACTTTTTTAATCTTATTGATTAAAACCAAGCCTACAGCTTGAATGCGACGGCTGGTCTCACTTGTTCTTCATAAAACTTCCCGGCGACGCCGCCACCGTCGAACCGACCGGAAACAGGTTGCAGAACCCAAGCAGATAACTCAGATACCTCGGAAGACAGTTGGTACCATCTGGCAATGAATGCCTCGAAGCGAAAATCTGCCGTCGCTTGCGCAAAGATATTATTTGCAATACCGAGATTGTATCCCTTCATCGCATACCAAGAGCAGCGTGCCATCTCTCCGGAAGACATCAGGAACCAATGCCCCTCAGTAAAAGGCTCTGCTAACGTTTCAGTATTATTATCAAGTGTAGGTACATAGGCATTGCAATAGCTGGCAGCAGGATAGTAGAACTGCTGATACTTCTCCGCATGACCAGGAGCGGTTTGAACACTCTTGATACATTCCGTAAGACTTTGTTCTAAAGTCTTTTCTGCCGTTGCCTTTGGGATAGGCAGATTTACGTTGGTATCCTGCAAGATGTAGTCTCTGTGAGCAATAATCTTGAGGGTGTTGAGCTGACCACGTGCTATCATGTCGCCTATCTTTAGTCCCATCTTTCCGATATACTCTCCAAGGTTGGTATGACCTACACTGATATTATACATACTCTGTGTGATTTCCTCAAAACCGATGTCACTTATAGTATTCAATTCAGTATATTCCTTGAACCCATCATTAGCAGTATTACTTTCGTCACGCATCGTGGAGTCAGATACATCATTTACTCGTTTTGTTATATCCTGTAACAATGGCAGATTATACACGTTATAGGTAGAATTACTACCTAATATGATACCATTCATACCATTATTCGAATCGGTGTTGTTCCAGAGTCCCCATACTCTACTACCATAATCCTTTAAGGCTACAGCAATAGCCCAGCGCTTTTTCGGCTCTATATAGAAAATAACACCGATAGGGGTAGAGGTAGAAAAACTCAAGTTGCTGCCGTATGTTCCGTCAGCAAAGATATAGTCACCCGGCTGTGCTTGATAGGCATAGAAATATACGTCAGTCGTCGCCTCCAAGGTCTTACCGCTCGACAGTTGAAGAGTGACCGTCACTGTCGCCTTGTCGTCATTCTCACGGCTACCAGCCTCGGTTACGGTGATTATGCCCGTCTTCGGGTCGATAGTAGCAAAATGAGTTTCCGTCATCTTCCATGACACATACACGATGTCATTACCAGCCACAGGTATGGTATATAGTTTCAGGGTATAATTGCCTTCTTTCGCAAAGTATCTATAACCCTTCAGCGATGCACTCTCGATTTTTACCTTGTTGTATGATACGTAGAGTGCATTCTTCTCATCGTCGATGTTACCCCACATGCCTACCATGCGCATCTTCAAGGTAGCATCTACCGATACGCTTTCTGATAGCGTAACTCTACCCGTCAGTTTTGCTTTCTTATCCAGCAAGAAGGAAAGGGTTCCGGCAGATACATCCGTCCATTCGATGCCCAATATCGTAAGCGAGGAAAGGTTCTTGCTCTGCGCTTTCAGGTTGTTCACGATGTCGAGTGCCGCAATCTTAGGACAGGTGTTCTGGTTGATATACACCTTCTGTAGCTTTTCGTAGCCCTCAAGGGATAGAACATTCAGTCCGCGCTGTCCGTCAAGATGCAGGGTAGTGAGGGTGGATGGCAACTTCACGGTGGCAAGGAACTCCTGCTGCGGCAGGGTGATACCCGTTAAGGAGGTGCCTCTTGCGTCAACCGACTCCAAACGCACGTTGGCAGACACGTCCATGCTGCCCGAAACCGTACTCAGATTGTGAATGTCCAGTGTGCGGAGCGATTTCATGGAACCTACCAGCAATGAGGTAGCCTTCAGATGGATTTCACTCTTGTTGTCAGTACCGGCTATCAGCTTACGCACACGGCTACCATTAAAGGCAAAGGTCTCATTGGCTGGCTTGTCGTACCATGTACCGATGTCACTCATATAGTTCACGCCGCAAACGATGTTCTGCGTGTTGCTGTCGGTGACACCTGTAGCCGTTACCGACTCTCCAGCCTTCACTCTCTTGCCGTCAAGGATGGTACTCTGACCGATGGTGACGACAGGGTATATCCACATAGCTGCCGTGAGGTTAAACTTCACCTCCATCTGTTCGGTGGAACGATAGTTGATGTTTCCACCCAAAGGACTACCTGGGTCGAACTCTCCATACTTAGCATAGCTGCTCATGTAGATGGTTCTATCTTTACACCACTGGCGCTCACCTTCCTCTTGCGAACCAAGCGACTGTGTGATAGGGTCGGTATCATTGTTATAGTTGCCGTTCACCATCTGATAGTGGGCATATTCATAACCGATACGTGCGAACTCATTATAAGCCACGGCAGGAAAATACTGACAGGTGGACATGAAGTACTTCTCCCAGCAGCCCTGTACCGTACCGTCACCAAGACGAGCCATTGCGCTCAGTATCTCCTTCATGGTAGAACGAAGGTCGGTAGGAAAACATTCCTCCAACAGGTTATAAAGCGCATTATCCTCTCCGTTCCAGTAGTTCTTGCCTAACGAAGTATCAAAATCATGTTCCTCCACCCAATACGGCTTCGTTAACTTACCTTGATTATCGAAAGGAAGGATGGAGTCAAGGTCATCCTGAAAGGCACGGATAAGTGATGTGGAGCTGAACACCCATAAATATGTATTCTTTGCTCTATTGTCGCAAGCTGCAAGCAACTTCATCATACAAATGAAGAACAGAATATCCTTCTTGTGCAAGTAAGTTGTAATCTTCTCTGCGAACTCCTTTCTACGGGCAGCGATAAAGTCCTCATTCACTTTTTCCCACTCAAGGTAGGTCTCATGATTGGTGAAATCGTCGCTGATGTAGTTGGCAGTCTGCGTCTTTACGTTCAGCGTAGCATACACACCAGCATCAGACTTCGTAGTTCCACCAGCCACCCAAGTCTTGTTTATTTCATCATAGCGATACATATCATATCGCTCAGAACCCGTTTCTGCCTTAGTTACCCAGTAGCAATAGCTAATATCCAAGCCTTTCGCCTCCTTCAGTTGAGTGAATGTTCCATTAAACGGTTTCAGTCTGTTGGTATGAGAATACACAAAGTTGAATGCCTCGATGAAGCGAGAGATAGTATTTCGATTACCCAAACCATAATCCCATGAGGTAGTGCCAGCATAGACATAGCCTTCCTCTTCCTCACTGTAGTTCACGTCGCCTGGAATCCAAGGTACCTGATGCTTGGTAAGACGAGGGTTGTTATCAGAACCCTCTATCATCAGCATATCTGGAGTCTTAGTCTTGTCGTAGCCAAAGGTAGGCTTATCTGCCTTACCCGAACCGAAAGTACCTAAACCGATGAATACAGGCTCACTATCGTTCTCAGTCTGCTGGAATACAAGGAATGGGTCTTCATATACCGCTACACGGCAATTCTCCATACCCTCGATGCTGGTAATCTCATTCTTGCCTACCACCTCCTTGTAGAGGTCATTGTAGAGCTTGGTAGCGCCCATCTTGTGCGACTGAGGCGATGAAGCCCAGTTGCGCTTATCTACCAGTTTCTTGGCAAGAGGCAGTCCATCGGCGTTCTGATAGCATTGTCCGTGGTCCACAAGATTTTCATCCACCCACTTAGAATCCTCACGCTTGAAGTCGCTTTGGATGTTCCAAGCCCAGTATTTTTTAGATGTAGAACCCTGTCCTTTGAGGTTCATGTTATAGAGCGTACCACTGTGTGCCTTGTCGTTGATTTTATGAATAACGATGTCGCCCACAACAGCCGTAGGCGACTTGAGCGATGGCACTGCACATTTATATAGCAGGGTGTTGTATTTGGTGTATGCCTTAGAGTAAGAAATCAAACCACTCTCGCCTAAGATGTCATTCTTCTCCTTGAAAGCCTTCTTTTCGCCGATAGTGGCAAAGGAAGAAAGTCTATTCTGACGAATATCCGTAGCGGAAAGGGATTTCTTGTAGATACGCAAACCGTAAATATCAATATCCGAACCTTGAGGCGCAATCACGATACCGCCCGTTTTCTTTGTTCCTCCTACTGACTGCCAAAACGCATCGTTATCGGAATAGACAAACTCTCGGCTGATGATACCATTAATGAACACACGCACATAGTTAACACCCTGACTATAGAGGTTAGGAACGATATTGATAGCCACATGAGTACGAGTCTCCTTAGAGTAAATCCAGTTTTGCGAACCCTCCACACGCTTTTCCATTGTCATCATGCAGCTCTCCTGCGCCTTCAGCCAGAAGCCAACCAGATGACTGTCAACGGTAGAAGGTGTTCCCATTTGGAACAAAATACCATTCTCATCGGTTACATTGCGTGTCGCAAAGTCAATTTCGATAGTCAATCCCTGTAGAGGCGTATCGTCAGAATAGGCATCGTAGTTGATGTTGACCTTAGAACCATCCAAGACTCGCAAGCAACGAGCATTCGTATTAGCATCGACAATCCAACCATCACTGATAAAAGAAAAACCCTCGAAGGTGGATTTCACCTGCTGATTATTAACAGCATTAACGATGGTATTAGGCTCGCTCTCACTATTGTTGCGTTTCTTAGGATTGAGGAAGAAATCTGCTCCCGATGTAGGCGCAAAATTCTCGCTATTATCAACTACTACACGCAATGGGTCTCGCAGAACAACCTGCCCGGAAGTGAACGACATAGATGCAGGGAAATTGACATTATCCTCTGTTTCTACTTCGAGGTCGAAAATCAGGGACTTGATAACTCCCGCAGGAACGTTTTGCACACTCTCGCTATATATTACGCTGTTAGACTCCAAATTGGTAAGTACGAAAGCAATATCCGTATTGTCAGCCTTCGGATTGAATACCGCATAGTCAAACGCCTGTACACTGCTCCAGTTCTGAAATGTACCGATATTGTTGAGTACAAGAAGTGGAGTAGTATTGCCCGATAGCGTACACATAATGTTCTGTGATACGGATTCAGTTTTGACGTTATCGCCTGATGTAATCCATGCCTCGATATTATAAATTCCATGCGCTTTCGGATGGTCGATGTATGCAATATATGGAGTTTCGGTATATGTAGCCGTACCAATACTATAGTCGTATGTACGAGAATACTTCCCGTCAGAAGAAGAAACTTTCAGATGCAGTACCTTTCTGATTGTACCCGTAATCGTCAGTGGAACGGAGATAGTCGGAGCAACGGCTTTGTACTCGAAAGGATTCTGCCATTTAGTCTGAAATTTTATCTGGATATTGGTCAGCGTTACCGTGATATTGACATAAGGAGTCTTCTTCTCGGAAGTCTTACCGATAGCTATCATACGGACAGACTGGGTGCCGTCCACGCAATAAGGAGAGAGGTCAATCGTTGTATATGCAGTTGCATTGTCGGTCGGTTGTGATGTAATGGAGATATTACCTACCACCTTCCATACAGAGGAACCCTGCATCATCGTCTCTATCTGCAAGTCTGCTTCCTCGTTGGTATCACTCTTACTTCCGTCTGATGGGTCATAAAGCTGAGACGTGAAGCGTATTTTGGCTACAAGGTCAGACTTTTTGGTAGCCGTAATCGACTTCTCTCCCATGTTGGAAAGCTTTACGATATAAGACGATTCCGAAGAACCGCCACCGTTACCCATTGGTATTTCTGTGCTTGAGAGCAACAGATGTCCGTTGTTATCCTTATCCTTCAACCATGTACTGTAAGATACCTCGTCTGCAAACATACCTACCGTAACCAGACCTGTAGCTGTATCAGTCTCCAATACAGCAATATAGGAAGCTTTACTTGTCCGAATTTCTTTGATAAGTTTCGAGTCGTTTGAGAGACTCTTTTGGATAAACTCACGTACACGACTTCCCTTGTAGTTGTTCCAAGAGGAGGTAAAGTCCAATATTTCTTCGTCTATAACATTCTTTGCCATAAATTTATCTTTTATATTTTTACTCAAGAGCAAGAATGCTCTTTTTATCTTTTTACTTTTTACCTTTAAAAGTTTAGTCCTGCCAAGCATCCTCGTCGAGCCAAGGTTTATCGTCATCCCAATATCCTAAGCCGAAACAAGAACGTATTGCTTGCCAAATCAAGACTGACCCCTTATAAACTGCATTCACGGCTTTCTTGCCAAGATTTATAGCAGTTATCTCTTTTCCGTTTATGATAATCATAAGCCATATCTATTATTCTTCCGTGAGCATATAATAAGTATCGGCTTCCTTTTTTTCCAAAGCTTCGTAAGCAGTCTCTGTCATACAAACCATTTTAGGCATATTGGTAGTGAGTGTATTCACACTATCTTCCAGCGTACCAATACGTTCTACCGCATTGTCTAAGTTCTGCTTATTAGTAGTAGATGCCTTGCCAGCCGCCTCTGCCTTTTTTAACGCATTACTTGCATCAGTCGCAGCAGTGGTTGCTTTCTCCTTGATTTCGGTAATAGTGGATGAGAAATCGACGGAATGCTTTGCCCAGTTCGTACCATCAAAAAAGAGGAAGGCGATTTCATTTTCTGCTACAGAGAGTTTTCCAAAATTAGGATATTCACCTACCTCGGTAGGCAGATAGAATACCTTAGTTTTCGGAATGCCCGGATTGGTGGTTCTTGCAGCGATACCGACATACACCGCACCAAGCAGCAGACTATCCACCGAACTCTTGACTTGCGCCAGCGCGTCCTTGGTAGCATAAGTGGATAAATCCACCGAGATGTTCACCTTGAAGGTTTCGCTGGTAGCAGTCCACGTTCCATCCGTCTTACAGCGATAGACGGTATAGTCAGTACCACTGCCTACATAAGCCATCATACCCTTGTCTGGGTTAGGATAAGCGGTTTTTAACTCAGTCTCTGATGAATAGAAACCGCAATTCATCTCCTTCGCCTTGCTTGCCTCACTCAGTTCCATGAGTTTCGTGACAATTAAGCCGAAATTGGTGTCGATCGTTTTTGCTACGTCACCAAACTTGCCCGTAGTAGGCGTTTTATTTAACTGTTCCATATTCTTAATCATTATCATTTGCCATTTCCATTCCAATTCATGTCTGTCTCACCAGTCCAGAACACACCTCGGCCAATCGAGCTGGATGAAGGTACTGGGGTAAGGAATTCTGGGGGTATGTATATGCAATTCACGCTTGCGCCACCTTTCAGCTCATGCCAGCCTCCAATGTCGCAGAAATGTATAGTCTGATGGTCGTTTCCGTTAATCACTCGCCACTCCTTGCCATCGTCCATGCCCACGAATGAATAATAGTAGTCCGCTGTATTGTTGAAAAGGATTACATCTATCGGCATACCAGCGGTGTCGTCATTGCCACCAGGCGCAAAGAGCGGTATCTCGTAATAAGTGTTGCTGCTTTGTGTCATTCCCTGCGTCAGTTTATGCTCGACTGGTTCTTTACCCGTGCCCCTTGTAAAGACTTTCATCAAGTCCTGTTTGACTATCGCCATCGTCTTGGAACGATGTCCAAACATTCCTCTGCACCACACGTCTGATGTGTAAAATCTGTTGCTGCGGTCCTCCTTTTTATTGTAACCTTGGCTAAACATATCACCATCGAACCACATCCTTCCATCGCTTCCAAATTCAATGCTTCCCACGACATTGCCTTTATTATTGACACAATTGAGCCTCTTGAAGCTTCCACTCACACCAACCAGCTTGCCACCGAACTCACTATCACCCTTGAACTTGGCATTTCCTTCTTCATCAATCTCAAAATTGCCATTCGGTGACTTGATAGACTTCATAACTCCACCTTCGGCGTAGATGACACCTCGCAGGATGATGTCTGTAAGGATGGCTCTACCGCCATGCGTGACCACGAACTTAGCGAGATTGTTGAGTTCCTCGGCAGTAGGCTCGTAGTTCGGGTTATCCTTGTATTTTTGGATGGTATAGATAGCCTGTTCGAGTGTTCCACCACCCCAGAGAAAAGGAGAATCGTCGTCGTTGTAGTAGCCGCTCATACCGCCAGTTTCCTTGATCATCTTCTTGTCACGGAAGTTGCCCACCTTAAACTGCTGTGACATGACTAAACCACCGTCGATTGTCGTAGAACCTTGCGTGATGGCATCAGTCAGGAACTTCAAGTTCTGAAACTCAGCCATCGACTTATCATTGTCTGAATAGGATGGAGACCAAGCAGGGGCAAGCTTGCCATACGAAAGCATGATTTCACAGACAACACAATTTGTACTAACCATAGAAAATACACCGTTTGCTGCGTCAGAACAAGTGATATGCAGCTCATATCTGTCGAAGAATGAAGTCATATCTACATCATGCGTTTCGCCACCGACACTTACCTTGACGGTCGTACCCTTGCCCTTGAAGGAAAGCACATAAGCCTTACCTGGCAATAATGACTGGGCAAGTTGCTGAGATAATGTTCCGCCTATCCGTACTGCCTTTCCGCTGGTAGAGGCTTCGGTATCAATCACACTGGCATTCTCCATCGTCCAGTATTTCAGTTTCTCGGAGAACGTTTCCTTATCCTCAGAGATCTCAGTATCTTCGGATATATCAATACTCTCATAGTCGCCGCAAAAGGACGTATTGCGCAAGAGATTACCGCTTTTAATATTTAGATCCTTCAAATCGTCCTTCTTGGCAATATTGCTGACTAATGAACCGTCCGGCAAAGTAGAAGTACTATCGAAATTCACTGTACCTTTGAATGTTGCTTTCTTATTCTTAGAGTCGTATTGGAAGAAACTCTTACCATCCTTGCTACCTATAAAGCTGTCGCCATAAATATTGCAATGGAATACACCAGTTGCCGCATCATACCCCTCATCTTTAACCAGACAACCATCAAGAGAGAATGATGATATTCCCTGATACATCTTCTGACTTGGCGCATCATCTGATGTAGATGAAAGTATAATAGCTGACTGCCTATTCGGGTCATCGCTACCTTGATAACCGAGCTGAACGATATTATCTCCAACCAAAGGTTCAGAGGTAGTTAGGGAATCCATACCTCCATTAGCTAAATTAGAAAGTACAATATAATCCTTACCAACAGACATGACAAGTCGCCAATAATATCTCGTTTTCTTGCTTCCGTCTGCTACTATATCAAACTGCTGACATCTTGCTTGGTCGAGTGGACGAAAATAATTAAACACCTTTTCGCTTCCTTCATCGCTATCTTTTGTTTCAAAATAGCATTTAAATGAGGATGGCTCTGTATTATCTCCATTTGCTATTACTTCTCCTTTAGAGTTAAGTCTTTCGACCTTTGAACATACCATTGCAGCAGGAGTTATCGCCAACTCGCCACCTATATGACGAAGCTCACGGATGGTAATATCTCGGAATTGGGCAGCACGACGGATAGTGATATAATCAAACTCAGCTATTGAAGTTCCATCTTCCTTTACTTGAATCCTTGCGCCTGTCGAGTCTGTAGCGTAATCTCCGAATACGGTATTCGTTCCATTCTCTCCAAGTTTCGTGCTACCTTTAACTACTACATCTCTGTCTATGTTCAGCTGCTTAAGGCAAGCTACTCCATCCAAAGTAATCTTCCAAAGGTCTTCTGCACCCAACTTAATACCTTGTTCAAAAGTAATCAATCCTTTTGCTACATCATCAAACAGCTTAGAAAGAAAAAACTTTCTTCCCTCAGTAGCCACCTGTCCCTTAACTTGCGCCAATGTGATTCCACCGCCACCTCCTGAACCGCCGTTTCCGCTCTCAAGAGATGTTATCTGCTGCTGGATTTTCTGGATAGTTCCAACCTCCTTATCCTCTCTAAGAGTAATCTCGTAAGTAGGAATTTTACCATCCTGCTCTTTGATGTTGAGCTGGTCTATGGTAATTGTTCCGCTAAGATTCAGGTCGTCATCTCTAAAATCCATCAGATCACCTGCCTTCAAGGTGTCATGCAAACTCTTTATTGCTCCCGTTTCATCAGCCATGGCTGCGTCGTGCTGCCTTGCCATGAAAATTTCATCCACCTTTGGCTGATAGACGTATCTTGTGTAGTCGTTCTTTTCGAGAAGAGCGATTGCGTACTTAAGGAGCTTCAGAGACGCTGCATTGACATAGGAATCAGGAAGAGTGATACCAGTAAGGACGAAATGGTCACCTTTTCTGATAGGATAGTCCTTGTATGGGAACCAAAGTTCAAGAGCATCATCCTTGATTCTCTCGATAGTGAGCCTCCATCTCCCATCAACCTTGGTTGAGGATGCTACCTTGAATGTACGACCGCCACACATACCATCTTTCACGGAGATTGAGAAATCATCGTCCTTCAAGTCGTTAATATCGAAATTGATAGCTTTACTGAGATAGATGTCAACGTTCTTGACATTTTCGTTATCATTGAATCTGCCATCATCATCAGGAGCAACACCCTCATCAATCTCATCAACACGCACACCACCGATAACCATTTCTTCAATGGTTGGGTAGATTTCAATAACTCCATTCGACTTATCGTCTGTGTCAAAGAACTGCGATGCCGAACGAAGACCTATCTGTTCGATGTTTACAGAATCGATGTATGGCCTATGCGGGTCAGTAGAGAATCTGTGTTGCTTCCCGGTAGGGTTCACATACTTCTTCTCTTCATCCGTGAGCGAATCATAGAAGTCACTCAGCGATACGTGAGGAAATCCAGGCAGCATAAGCCTGTTGATTGACATATTATTCGGGAGATTCTCTGCATATTCCTTCATGGACGAAGGAATATTTTTCTTATTGAGACCCGATGTGATATACATCTTCGTGTTTCCAGCCTTAACCTGCGCAATGAATGCTTCAAGTTTTTCCTTTGACTCCTCATCTCCGCTATCTACCTGGGTTCCCTTGAATTTCGAATAGAATCTACACTTATTGGTATTGTATTTCTGTGTTACATAACCGGTAATCTCTGTCTTGAAATCAAATGTAACCTTAAGTACCCAACCGGAAGACTGCTCGCCAGTTTCTCCAGAAACAATATACTTTCTCGGATTCTTGAAATATGTCTCAATGTAATCAATATCAAGGTCGAGATCCACGTATGTTGTTGCATTAACCACCTTTGTGATATTCGCCACATACTTGACACCGAGGTCCGCATAATAGTGAGAAGGAAGGTTCTTCTCTGAGCCATAAGCCCTGAGTCTCGTGATAACCTTCTGATCTGAATCTGCGTTCTGCTCAATCTCGTAAAGTCCGTTGTCACGGCCGTACTCAAACATGTGTTCTGTCGTAACACCGGCTGTACCAACATAGACATTTCTTCCTCTTACGATGAAGTTGATATTCCACTTACTATTAACAAGAGCAAGAGCTTCCCAGCACGTCATTGTATCAGCCGTTATAGACGTCGAATCAATAACATTATTGCCCGTTTCATCTCCATAAGCCTTATTCCATTCCTCGGCAGTACATCCTCTTTGCTCGGATCTGTCCTTGTTACGAGAGAAAATTTTCCATTTCCCAGCTCCAATCTGCTCATTAAGGTTTGCCTGTATTCTGTCAAGCAAATCGTCAAGAGTTTCTACATAGAACTGGAATTTTGGCAGGGCAGTATAGTGGAGTTCGTTGTCGTTCAAAACTACATCGAGAAATTCCGCATCAGAAAGCTCATTCTGGAGAGAATTGAATTTCACGCTGTCATAGACAAATCCGTCCCCGCAGGTATTAATTCTTGCTTTCTTATCTTTCCCGGGTTCGTAATTAAGAACGAACTTTTCATTCCTGTAAATGATATAGTCTCCCATCATAAAAACAATAGGAGTTTCATGCCTGAACGTAACTGTAAGATAACATTCACCCATCCACGCATCCGAATATTCGAGACTTCGAATGTCTATATTATTTCCGTTGGCATCCTTAAGTATGGTGCCGTCTTTATGATATATTTTCCAAACGCCCATAATCGTTATATTAAATTTGTAACATTACCCGACGCATCTCTGAGCGGATTGATTTCCGTGACAGGATCATTAACCTTGAACTTAATCGAAAGAACAAGTAAATCCTCACTGCCAGGTTCTCTGTACAGAGTAGGAGATATGCTCTTTAGCCTTACATGCTGTCTTCCGATTTTATTGAACTCGCAGTACATTTTCATCATTCCTGACTTTCTGAGGTAGTCTAAGAAAGCCTTGCACTTATCTGTTGCACCAAAAGCATCTCCCTTGAACAGAAACTTTATATCAGTTTCATACGACGCCATATAGAGACCTTCTGGTCCGATATACTCATCGTCCCCATGTTCGTCATTCCACTCTCTTTTTGAAGGTTCTTTGACGGCATCGCATGGCTTAAACGGGTTTTCGCTAACATACATGCCAAAGGCGGCGATGGAATCCTTTACTTCATTCCCATCGCCCTCCTTCTGCATGTATATCCTGAAATAATCCTTCATACCTAAAACCAACTTTTTATAATTGCAAATATACTAAAAATAGAATAAATATGCAAGAAATACGCGTATAAATATACATTAATTAAACTTAAAGTCGTGTCTATCCCTGATATTGACTGGTCCGGTAGCTTTCACGACTGTTCCTCCGTATTGATAGACGAAGCACTTTGCGGTATCTTCACATTCAACATGAAGCTCTGCACCATCTAACAGATTAACAAACACCCGAGAGAATCCCTTAACCTTAAGGTAAAGTGAAGAGCTGTGCCTTACGTATATCTCACCACTGTCCATCCAGTCATAGCTGATATTTGCTACGCACTCTCCATTGAGGATGGCAACCTTCGGATTTTGCAGGTCAACGTTCTCGTCAACATACACACCATGATCGTGAATGACATCACCAAAGTACTTCTTCATATCCTTGGTTGAAGGCCAGTTCTTTCCGATACAGAAGTCAATACCCTTAACAAACTTCTCGACCATCTCATGCTTGGATGAGTTGTCGCGCCACTCGGCAGTCCACTGAGCACAAAGACCCAGTGAAACTGCTTCATTCTTCATCTTGTCTGATAAATTCTTCTTTTCAAACATAATTCTTTAGATTTAACTGATTCTTAAACTCTTTGAACCCGTATCCTTGGTTACTGAACGCATCCATGAATACATATCGTCAAGCCTGTCGTTTCTGTGTTCTGCAAGCGTGACAAGTTGATTCATAGCGGTAAGCTGAGATTTGGCAATTACGCTTATCTCAGGCAGGGCAGACTTAGTTAGCTCTGCCAACTGCTTAAGATTTGTGTTATCTTCTGCACAATATAATCTTATGCTGTTGAGGTAGGATGCAATAATATCTGCCGTTTCTTCCGTAATACTCTGAATTGAGTTCTTTGTAGAAGAACTGCTTCCGTTATCCATGAAATCCCAACCTCTTTTCTTGAACGCATCGTAGATACCTGTAATCTGCGGAACAACCTCGTCGCCAGCCTTATACAACATGTCAGCCAACTTATCCATATCCGTCTCATCAAGCTTTCCCTTATCTTTCAGGATACCTGTGAGATAGTTGAGAGGCTCCCGAAGGGCTGATTCCATGATTTTTTGCGTTACGATATTCTTCGTTACATCCTTAACCATGTCCTTAACCTTTTCCCTGTATGCTTCAACAGCATCTTCGCCTTTCTCCCAGGCGCCTACTACTGCATCTGTAAGCTCACTCGCCCAGCTCTTAAAGTCAATAGAATATATATCCTTTAGGAAGTCCTTCGCAAAGGAATCGATCTGAAGTTCCATTTCTTTAATCTGCTGATCGTAGTCGGCAATCTTTGAATTATCCTTCTTTTTCTTCTCGTTTTCAGAATTTCGTTGGCTTTGCAACTCGTCCTTCTGAGCTTTTAACGAAGCGAGCTCTGCATGATATGCGCTATCAGGTTTAGACTTAGCCTCCTTTGCAGCCTCATAAGTATCGGCTGAATAAATGCTGTTGAAAAGGAACGGGAAGTTCTTACCTGTCTTTGAGTTTTTCCATGCCACAGAACGCTCATAGTCAGAAGTAACCTTGTTAAGAGTATTCTTTGTATCCTCACTTACCTTGTACGAGTAAATTCCACCAAGTGTATCTTCAATGATACTCTTGATATTCTTGGTCATGTTGTCAAGTTCCTTCTGGCGCGCTTCTGAAGCTTCTATTTCCTTCTGTAGGGCCTTGTCGTGCATGGCAAACAGAGATGTAGCAACACTCAACGCAGCACCGGCTGCCGCTCCATAAGGACCAAGATTTCCAAGATCAAGGGCACTCAGACCTCCCGACACCTGCGCCGCTGCTCCCAAAGCACCACTCGCCGTACTTGTCGCCTGACCAAGAAAAGAATCCTCTTTACCAAGGACCTCGAACAAGTTAATAACAGGACTAAGGCAGTCTTGCAAAGCCTTGAAATTTTCAGCAAGCTTCGAGACACCCTTGTTTGCGTCGTCGTATGCGCCTTTTTTCTCGTTTTCAAGCTGACCCTTTGTGTAGTTTCCTTCTTTGATACCCATTTTTTTTGCATCGCTGGAACCTACGTAGGTGGTAGTGGAAATATCCATACCCTTACGGAAACGACTACCAATGAAACTACCTATAGCATTTCCTCGCTGCATACCGCCAACGATACCATTGATAGGATTGCGGTCAATTTGCTCATCTCTCAGTTTACCAAGAGCATCCCTTAACTGCTTAACAACCTCTACGGAAAGACCAGTTGTCTTTGAGAAACCATCAATCTTCTCAATCATAGAGTTAATGGTTGAAGAAGATACCCTGTCAAGGTCGTCGAAAATGGTAACCCAGTCAGACTCCTGCTTGAACTTTTCAAACTCAAGTTTAGCAAGATTTTCGTTATGCGTCTTTTCCGCACCTTCTGTTGCTCTATCACGCATACCGGCATCTTTGATACCCTTAATGAGTTCAAGTTGCCTCTCGTATTTGCGGTTTTCATCCTCTATCTGTTGGTCGATAGTGGCATTCTTTTCGACAAGGTTAGCCAGCAGGTCGATGGTCTCTTGCTTGATTTTTCTGGTTTCGTCGTCAAGTTTTTTTCTGATGTCGTAAACACGAGACTCAGAACCGTACCTATCTTTGACGTTATCAAGGCTCATTCCCTTTACCTCGTCAGTAGTCAACTTCAATCCTGACTGTATATTATCATGCTTTACGGCAATGTCAAGCTGCTTTTCAAGGAATTTCTTATAAGTATCATACTGAACGACTCCATCGAAAGCGATATTCTCTGCTCCCTTTTTATTTCCAGTCAGTTCGTACAACTTCTTATAAGTATCATACTGCGCAGATATAGCATCAAGCTCTCTGTTAAGTAAATCAAGTTCGTCTCTCCTTTGATCCTGTAAAAGCTTTCTGTTTTCGGACTGAATAGTCGCTTTCTGCGTTTCGGCATAATGCTTTCTTTCTGGAGTAGATAAAGAGAAGCCTTTGAGAAGCTCTTTGATAGAAGTCTCATAATTGGTGTAGTCGGAGATAGGAAATCTCTTCTTGTCGCTAAATATCGCTTCAAATTCCCCATCGTTAGCAAGCTGACCAAGAGCGCCTTTGCCATAAAGTTCCTTGAACTTCTTGATTTCGGCATACATCTTCTTGTAAAGCTCGATACGTTCTTGCAGACGCTTAAGCTCTTTATCCTCATGATTGACATGAGTATTCTTCTTTCCTGGCTTGTTCGATTTTTTGCCTTCACCTTCATAGTCGTAATAAAGCAAATCTTTTGCGGCCTGCTTTACCGTCTGCCATTTCGTGTAAAGTTCCTTGACATTCTTTGCGTTAGACTTCTTCGCTGATAGGTATTCATTATACGACTTTGTAATATCCTCATTAGCAGCATTTCTTGCGGAGTACCAGCTATTCTCTTTTCCCCATCTTTCGGCGTATGTTTTGTATTGACCTGAGATGTCGCTCATCATCAGTCCACTATACTTGCCAGGAATTCTTTTAACCAGCTCACTCTGTAAGTCATTCAACTTATCTCCACCATCAATGACAAGTTTGATGACAGCCTGGAAGTTGGAAGCTGCAAGCATATTCTGGAGGGTACGTTCCAGTTCAGGATATTTCTGGATGAGGCCATTCTTAGCGTCATTCATCAGCTCCCTTACCTTTGCTTTTTCTGCATCGTTAAGAGGTACACTTGCCCTAATCTTCTCTCCAATCATAGGGAAAGACTTATCAATCAAAGCAATCATACTATTAGACACCTCTGACTGTAGCCATGCGCTCTTGTCTCCGCATCCAAATGCTTGTAAGATGGACGTTCTGATAATATCTGCCTTGTCCTCTGGAACACCCATTGATGAGAATATACCGCTCATTGCTTGCATCGCAGCCTCACGCATTTTTTCATCTTTCCCGATATCGCCAAACTTTCTTGCAAGTTCATCTTTGAGTTTTTCAATATAGTTTCCAAACGCCTTTTCGTCAAGATATAGCGTCTTGTCGCCAGATGATGCACCAGCAGCCATAGCTGCAATACGCATATCTTCTCTCTTCTTGAATGCGTCAACTACTTCTTCGGTCGTATCACTCAAATCAGAGTAGTAATATCTGCTACTAAGCTTTGAGTTCGCAATATCATTGGCTTCTTTTAGCAGCTTAATCTCTTGCTCAAGATACTTAAGACGATCAGCGTGACTTTTCTTTTCGTCTGCCGTCATCAGCATATTCTTGTAACTATAAGGGGCAAGCTCTTTCAACTTTTCCTTGTAGCTATCAATCATATTGTCAATCTCCTTTGTGTCGCCACCGGATATTGCGATGTTCACGTTGTTGTCACGGAGAAAATCTCTTATCTGCTTGTTCTTGTCGGCTATTTCGTCTTGCGTCTGCTTAATCTTTTGACTGAGTTCCTGATATTCGCTAAAGGCGTGCATGACACCAAAAGTAACGGCAGTAATGATAAGGCCAGGTAAACCTCCTATAGCTGACCAGATTTCAGCTGCAAGAGTCTTTGCTCCTGTACCTATAATTCTAAATGCAGCCAAAGCCGATGTCTGGAATGCTGTCCACACATTCTTTACAGAAGAAAAAGTGGTAGCAAGAGACATAGAGCGCATTGTCGCCAATGTGCGCAACATCTGCATACGTACCGTCTTTTCTCCTTTTTGTCTCAGAACAATACCTCTGTAAATATTATACTGCTCTGCCGTGATTTTTCCGGATAACCTCAACTGATTGAGTTTCTCTGTAGTCAATGCCCTTGCATTAGCCAACGCTCTCAGGTCAGCTCCAGTAATCTGGTTTTTAGTAACCAGAATCCTTTGTTCTACCTGAGAAATCTGCTGACCCATCAGGACTCTTTTCTGAATGTCGGCAGCTACACTGGCTTTGTTAGAGAGAAAATTAGAAGCTACGCCTCCTGCAAGCATCTTTTTCAGTCCATAACCAGCCAATATAGTTCCAGCAGGAAGCGCCAAAGAATGCAGAGATTGAACGAGTGTTGTAGCTCCTTCGATGGCAGTCTTGAAAAACTTACCAACGAGGCTTTCTCCGCTCGCAAACTCGGCAAGCATAATTTCCCAAGCGTCTTTCAGCTTGTTATATCGTCCGAGCAAAGTCTCACTCAGAACCTGCTGCATGTTATAGAACTGGCCACCTGCATCAGTCATCTGCCAGAAGATAGACTTCACATCATCGAAGCTAACCTCTCGGTTCGATATACGAGTCTTAATCTCTGACGTAGAGACATTTCGACCCTCTTGCTTAGAGTAAAACTCTGAAAGTTTATTAAGCAGAGGAATACCTGCGTACGCAATCTGGCGAAGCTCCTTACCATCGAGCCAACCACGAGCCTGGACCTGTCCAAACGCCAATGCGATACGGTCGAAGCTAACACCAAGGCCGGAAGACATATCCGCAAGCCTCTTTGTCGTATCGTAGAGTTGGTCATATTCAACTCCATACGCGGCCAACTGCTTAACGTCTCGGTTCAACTCAGAGAACGTAAATGGCGAATTAAGAGCGAGTTCCTTAATCTGGTTAAACATAGTGTTCGCATTCTGCATATCACCAAGGATGGATTGGAGAGCAATATGCTGCTTCTCCATCTCACCACCAGTAGTGATGATGCTCATAGCGAACTGCTGAGCGCCGAACACAAGACCTCCCTGCAAGAAAAGTGACTTCAAGTCCTGTACGGTTGAATTCAGCTTTCCTGCATGGCTGTTGGCTCTCTCGAAGCCACGAACCAACTGAGACTGAACCTTTGCAGCCGTCTGGGCGATCTCCTGCTGACGCTTCTGTTCGAGCTCAATACCTCTTTGCACTTCCCGGTTTACTGCCTTTTGGTCTTGAAGAACTCTTGACGCCAATGTAGTATCGTGGCCGCTACCAATGTTACCAAGTTCACCAAGAGTTGATCTCCAATAATACCCAGAACTAAGACTATCTCGGATAGCACCAAGGTGTCTCATTATAGAAATGAGCCTTTTAATCTCATCTTCTGCCTTGCTTACATCTGCGCCGATAGAGATACCCCTGCTGTATTCTGAATGAAGCTGACGGACTTTATTACCAATAGAGTCGTATCGACGTTCAGTGTTCTTCAACTCGTTCTGTCTCTGCTTCTCTGCTGCAATGTCTTCACGCTTTGCCTTAGCAGCATCTCTTGTAGCCTGAGCTTCCTTCTCTTTAGAAGTCTTTTCGAGATTAGAGTAATATTCAGACATTCTTTTCTGAATGTCGTCCTGTCTCTGCTTCTGAGGAGTCTGGCCTATAAGGTCCTTGACATTTGCCTGGCTGACACGGAGAGTATCGTAAACGTTCTGAAGAGCTGTTATTGTACCCATCAGTTTCTCCGCTTCAGCGTTGGCTTCCTTCAAGCCCTGCTGTCCGAATGAAATGCCTTCCTTCGTACCGGTTCCGATAGCGTGCTGGTACAGGGTAATGTCCTCTCTGACCTTCCCGAGTCTTGTAAGCAAGGTATCTATCTCTGCCTTGGTATTCTTCAGGCCCTGGTCGTTCTTGAAGAACGGAGATATACCCGCCTTCTCTGCAATCTCACGCTTCTTCTCAACGAGAACCATATACCTCTTTATATAATCAGATTGAGCCTTTAATTCCGCTTCATTGTCTTTTGCACTCAACTTAGCTGCCGCGGCAAACTCCCTCTCTACTGCGATGGCCTTTCCTTTTTCTCGCCCGTATGCCTGGGTTGCAGCGGTTGCTTTTGTCATCTCTACAGCAACATCGGAAAGAAGGTTCTTCATCTGCGCAGCATCAGTGAGGATTGATTTGTTACCAGATGCAGACTGCAATCGGGCAAGAATCTTGTCAAGCTCAGTGATACTTCCACCAAGCATGTTGGTATTATAACCCTTTAACGCACCCTCTGCCATGAGGTCTCGCATTTTGGCAAGCTTTTCAGTTACTCTTGATATATCAGCCTCAACCTTTGCAGCTCCGCCCGAAAATGCAGATAAAGGGTTTTCTTTTTTGAATTGATCGGTAATCTGCTTTACATCACGGAACGTCATTTGGAGAACCTTAGCATAGTCTTGCAAAACGTTTGCATAGTCTACGCCGCCACCTCCGCCGCCCTGTGCTTTGTTCTGTAATCTATAAAGCTGATTATTGACATTCTCAAGCATCAACTCTGCCTCCTTAAGCTTCGAGGTATCAACATTTGGGTTAAGTGAACGCAACTCCGAAATCTTACTGCGTTCTATGTTGATTCTCTGTAGCATATCGAGATAGGAGAGGGCGTTTTTTACCGCCATCTGCAAATCTTTAGCTTCATCGCTCTTGTCGTTTTTTTTGAGTTTGGAAATCCTTCTATTTATCTCATTGAGAACATCGGCAAACTCTTTGGCTTTTTCCGCTTGCTCCTTAAATCCAGACTTTTTCGTTCCGAATCCCTGGAGAGCACGAAGAAGTGAGTTTGCAGCGTCGTCTCCTGTCTTAAGCTTGTCGATGATTTTTTGAAGTTCCTTAGATGTATTATCCTTCACACCAAGCTGGAACCACAAATCACCTAAATTTCCACCTGCCATATCCTGAATATTTTAAAATTAGAGTTTATTGTTTAAGTAATCTGCAAGACTTATCTTCTTGCCAACGATGCTTCCCTCATTCTTCTTTTTCTCCATCCATCTGTCGTAGAGGTCATCCATCTCCTTCTTGGTGTGCTTCTTCGGACCGCCTTCCTTCTTGGTCTTTGGATAGACGACAAGAGGCTGGTCTGCAACCATGAGGTCAATCTGTGCCGATGAATATCCCCACCAGTAGTCGTAGGCTGCGATGAAGTACTTACGCTGAAAGAGGAAACCGAACTTCTCAGCTAGTGAGAAGGCTGCTCCCCAGCTGGTTCTGCTTGGATAGCTTTTGCTTCGCTCCTCGTCATCGTCATCATCACGTCCGTCATCCCGGTCGCTAATATGGTAGCCAGTGAGAATGCGTTCGATGGAATTTTTTTTTTAGAAACACCGAGGACTCTCAGCACATCGGCTATATCCACATCCTTGATGTAGTAGAGCCAGCGCCAGTAGATCCAATACAGGAATCGTATCTTCCAGATGTTGTTGAGGAGAATGCAGACGCAAATCTTGACGTTGCGCTTCCATTCGTTCTTCTCCTTTGCCCTAATGTGGGAACACCTGCTCATGGTTCCCTTGCGAAGCCAACCGAGCTTGTGCTTCTTTCCACGGAACACGAACTCGGTAGGCTCGTCGTGCAGTACGCTGTCGAGTAAATCCTGTAAGTCCACCGAAGGCTGCTCAATTTTCTTTTCTTCTGCCATGATTGTTTGCTATTAAATGAAGAAGGGCGGCACGGCTGTTATCATAAGCCTGCCGCCCAACGGTTTGTTATCCTGAATCTAATTACCTAAAGAAGCCTTTACTTGATTAACCGCCAATGCCTGGTTCACCAGCAGCTGGAGCCTTGGTAAGCCAAGCGATACTGCGCTTACCTGCACCCTCGATAGAACCTGAGAACTTGAATGCAACTGGCTCGGTACCAGAGTTATCCCACTGCAAGGTAGCGTAGAGAGCGATGTTGGTAATAACCATAAGGTTCTCCTTCTCGTCGTCAACAATAACGATAGTACCCTTGATCTTGAACTTCTTAGGCTCAACAGCGATACCTGTAAAGCCGGTAGTAGCGTCGAGAGTAGCGTCACCTGTACCCTTCAGAGTAACCTTGGTCAGCTCTGTGATAGCATCCTCACCGAACATAATGGTCAGCAAGTCCTTTGCCTTTGAAGGAACAACGAACTCTACGTTGAAGTCGCCGAGCTCTGCGGTAGTTGCCCAGTCACCAGCCAGACCGATAACCTTGTAGTGGTTTACGGTTGGATCATCCATGGTCGCCTTCAGAGAGTCAACAGTAACTGGGAGCTCAACATCTGGAGTGATGTCAACTGTAGCCTTACTCAAATCGGTAATCAACTTTGAGTAGAGCAGAGTTTTAGGACCATTGAAAATGTCCTTCATCTTGTCAATAGTTGTCATTGCCATAATCTAAAATATTTTAAATTGTTATACCTGAATACTTATTTGGTTCGTAACCTTCCCTGTATGATTGTAACAGAGAAACCGTCTCCGTCGTCAGTTTGCAGAGTGATTTGTGGGCTTGTTACGAGTATGTTTTTTGTAGAGATAGGGAACTTCCCAAGAACAGCTCTTACTTTTTCGTCAGCTTCTGAAACGTTAAAACTGTTTGGATTTTTTGACGACGACTTGTCTCTTATGTACACTTCTATCTGGGCAATAGTCGTATAATCATTATAAGAGCCGTCATCATTCATCTCGTTATTATAGATACTCGCAGGAAAGAATACTACAATATAGCTGTTCGGTCTGTCTTCCACAGACTTTGGTCTGTTTCTGGCATAAACCATGTCACAGATTCCCTTAACGGCATTGCCTACATCAAAATACAGATCCTTAATACTTATCATAGTTATATCTTTTTAAAGTATCTAATCAAATATTCCCTAAGAGAAGAAATCACATCGTGACCCTTCTTTACCTCAACATACTTAGCGTAATCTACTCCTGCAACAAGAAGCATCTGCCATGTGGCATCATACCTTCCTTTGTTGTGTTCTCTTGAAACGAGTTCATCCCACGCAGCGTTTGAACCGTTTTCGCCACCTTCTCCGTATTCGCCTCTATAAGGTTTCCGTCCGCTATCCTTAAACGAAAAAGAGCTTCGATAATACCTGTCGAGGTTGTACCGCTCTCCAGCTGCAAGGGTAGGTCTTGTTGGCTCTGGACCTGGAGCGTAATGGATTGACTGTATAGAGCCGTTATAGTATGTACCTATGGCTGTTGATTTATACAAGTTACCAGTAACGTCGTTGTAGTCACGAGACTTATCCGCAGCTTTCATTGTCATTTCAGCCGCGTGCTCCATCTTCTGCTGCATCTTCTGTACAGCCATCTGACGGATTTTCTTATCAATATCCAAGAATTGTTCCGATAAACTTGCCATAGTCTAAACTCTTGTATAATTCCAGTAAACGACAGTCCTGTTATTATCCGGTTCGCAGTCCTTGACTATACCTACTTCAGTGTTGTTACCTACAGTGGAGTAGATGGTATCGCCATCAAGAGGACATTTTCCGGCAACCCATTCGTCATATCTGACGGGAATCGAAGCCTTCCTCTTGTTCTGGTCAACATACTTATCTCCTTCGGTGGTAGTGTCAGTATAACTGCGGCCTTCGCCATAGTAGAGAATGATTTCCTTGTCTTCACCAACTGGAGCATCATTATCGGCAAATGGGTCATCAGGGTCGGCTTTTCCGACGACCTTCCTCACGATCTTGATGATGTGAGGGTATCTTGGGTTTCTGATGTTTTCCTTTTCCATACGCCTTATTTGATAATGTGAGGGAGAGGTTCTCCCCAAGGAGAACAATTCGCCCTCTTTACTCCGTGGGAGGTCACCCGGAAGGTGGACTTCTTCTTGAGCATCGAACCAGGCTCCAGCTCCGCATAGATAGCGTTAGCCTCTGCCTTCATCTCGCTCCTGTCGTTGTCCGACATGTCATAGCCACCTCCCGAATGAGTCCATCCGTTATCGGAATCGGAGGTGTTGTTCACCTTGCTCGGACCAAGAACAAACCATTTTAGCATGTCGGCATAGGCAAGTCTCACCTTGTCCTTGTCGCAGGCTTCGAGGTCGATACCATTTTCAAGCTCCCTGTCGTGCATGATGCCCAGCAGAGCCTTCATCGGCATCTCGAACTTCACCTTATTAATAAGGTAGTCGTTCACAGTGTAAATGTTCATCTCCGAATCCATAGTCATACAATCTAGTTACGTTGAAGAATTAACCCTTCTGTTTGATGTCGATAATCCAACGGTAAGGAGAATCGAGCAAAGCTGGAACAGAAGCGAGGAACAAGTCTGTCTTGAACTCCTGGAACATACCGTTTGCGGTAACCATGTTACGGAGCAGACCGAGACCGTTGTTTGTCTGTGCCCAAGCTACATCAACGAGCTTATTGCCGAGAGTATCGAAGATTCGCTTGTCGAGAATCTCCTTGCGCATAAAACGCAATGGCTTACCAGCAGGGCGAAGAACGACTGTTCCGTCTGCCCAACCACGAATCTCGGTAACTGTTCCGTCGAAGCGCTTGTTGTGCTCAACCTCATCGACAATCTCGATAGGAGAAAGACCATTGAGGTCAACAACAGACTTCAGGAACATTGCGTTGTTCGGACCGTAGTTCTGCAATACTGCCACAAAGTTAGCGTTCGCCCAGCTCTTGTACAACTCAGCAATTTGCTTGTTCTTCAAGAACACGTTGTTGTAGTCGTTCTTGGTCATCTGCCATACGAGAGGTACACTGCGGTACTCAATATGACTGTTGCGCCAATCCTCCTCAAATTTACGCATCTGCTCAAGCAAGTCGCAATTTGCATCGTTCCACGCAAGCGCACCCGCCTTTTTGAAGTTCTCCTTTGGAATCTTTGCGTCATACAGAGGCTCCTGGATACCACGACCAATCTTGTCGTAGTCGATGAAACCGGTCGAACTCAACTGGGCTGACATGTAGGTCATAGTCATGTCGAGTGAGTCGTACAATATCTGTACCTTGTCGAGGTAAGCATCAACCAGGTCAGCGTCGTTGCCGAACTCATCCTGGAGAAGCTTCATCTTGTGGTAACGCTCTGTTGCAGTCTCACGGAAGCCGTCAGCAGCGAAGTCTGGGATTGAAGCGGTATACCACTCAATACCCTCGTGGTCGTTCTGGTAGCCCTCGCCGAGAGGAGCACGGAGGTTCATCAAGGTTGCAGGGTTCAATTTGCGAAGACGAACCTTGAAGGTTGCATCACCGTTGTTAGATGTGGGGGTGAGGTTTGGATCAATGTCACCCTGTGTCAGATACCAGCCGTGGTTACAGCGCAGTACGCCGTCACGATTGATGAACTTCTGAAGGTAAGTATTGTTACCCTTACCAGTGAAGAGCTTCGCAAGATGCTCGACACCAATATCAATTTTTGCCATAATCCTGAATCAATCTTTTTACGTTAGACAATAAGGTTAAATATGCCAGAACTCTGGGTAGAGTGACTTGTTCATCGCCTTGACAGCAGGAGGAACAGGACCCATACGGTCAAGCCACATAACGCAGTCTGGATTCAACATACAGAAGTTGACGTTTGTACGAGGCGTGTGATACTTGTCGCCGCCGGCCTCGTAATAAGGGAAGTCGTTATCGCTCGGAGCAAAGCAGTTAGGGTTGGTCACCATCGGCAGCACGCTCGCGCCTGCCTTCTCTGCCTCCACCAGCACGTCGCCAGCGCTCAATGCGCCAAGTGCCTCCGAGAGGGTCAGCTTCCATACGTCGCCTACCGATGTGTCGGTGGTTGCCTCCACGGCGGTCACGGTCACACCCTTTGCCTTTGTCTTGAAGTCCTTCTGACCGACCATGATGGTGTCGCCAGGGAACGGGATGTGGACGAAACCATTACGAACGATATAAATGTCTGTGTCTGTAGCCGCAGCAGTTGCCTTTGCCACGCCGTAAGCCTTCAGAATCTTGATGGTAGCACCAGGACCTTCGTTGCCTGCTGTGAAGCCAAGGTCGTGCTCGATCAAGTCACCGGCATAAATCTTAGCCGGACCCTTGAATGGGTTGACAAGCTTACCACCAATAGGCGGGTGAACGAAGGCATTCTTGATGAGTGCCTCAAGGCCGGCGAACACGTATCGGGTTCCACCGACCTTACCTTCTGTCTGAATGATGGTCGCACCGTGGTTCAGCATACCACGAGTACCCATCTGTTCCATGTAGGAAATAGAAGTGTTGTCCATAATCTTTTTACCTTTTTAAAATTGTTATCCTGAAATTACTTCTTGTCTCCACCGCCGAATCTCTTCTTTCGACGCTCGGCCACTTCTTCCATAAACTTGTCATCATCTGTGGACGTGCCTCCGCTAGACGTGCGACTGCCTTTTGCAGGAATACCGTATTCACCGGTAGCCTCCTTGTACTCTGCGGTGTAGATTTTTTCAGCCTTAGAAACCAGGTCGTCGATGTCGGCATCTTCGTCCGGAATCTCCAGCTTTGCGATTGCAGCATTGAGGAAGTAGTTCTTTATTTCAAGGTTTGCCTTGTCGAACTTATCCTTCAAACCTGCCTTTACTGACTCGATGGTTGCCTTCCTTGCAGCCTTCTTGTCTCTTTCTGCGTTAGCCTTTTCGAGAGCTTCGAGTTTCTTAAGTAGCTTGGAGTATTTGTCATCAGGATCGTCATCCTTGTCAGCCTCCTTACGCTTGTGCTCCTCTTCCTCTTCCTTCTTCTTGCGTTCAGCTTCCTCCTTGCTCTTCTTTACCTCGTCAGAGATATTCTTGTGCAAGTTGCCGTTGATGCGCTTCAGACGGTTTGCTAACTTGGTGATAACCTTGTTGTCAACACTATCGTTATCACCGATGTCTTCCAAAACATCATCAAGTTCCTCATTGATGGTCTTTTGGCTAAGTTCTTTGAACTTGGTGGTGTCAACCTCCTTGTTCACTAATGCTAAGAGTTCCTCTCTTGTCATATCGGTTTTTGTTAAAATTGTTACCTTTAAAATGTTTCCTCCATCTTAAAAGTGTATAAATATATATTTCGTAACACAAAAATACGTATATTTATGCAATTTTCCAAATATTTTTTCATATTTTTGCAATATAAATTGTATTTTTATGCAAAAAGATATATTTTCAGGATTAAAATTGGATAACGGAGAGCCTATTTACACCCAAGAGTATATCCAATCATTAAGAGATACAGACAAGAAGCATCCCGACAAGCTGAAGATTATAGCTCAGCGTGGCGGCCAGGAACGTATGCTGTCTATAGACGCTGATATTAAGATAGTTGGAGGCTCGCGAGGCGGACCACTTCTTGTCGATACCAAGGTTGTTACCCCATTTGGTTATAGGCGTATCGGGGATTTAAAGGCAGGTGACATCATCAGTGGTACTGATGGTGGAATGCAGCGTGTTGTATATCGCAAAGACCACGGCAAACTTCCTGCTTACAAACTAAAGTTTGTCGATGGGTCTGAAGTTATTGCATCATACGACCACCTTTGGAATGTACGTAAGACTTGCTATAGAAGTAAGAAGAGAATCATTAACGGGTTATCTATCAATGATGATTATAGGGTATGGACCACCCAGATGGTTGTTGACCACCTCACAAAGCTGAAGACTGGCGAGATTAAAAACAGCAAGTTACTCATACCTTTGTGTGAGCCTGTAAAGTTTACTCGCTCTTGGGGAAATCGTCATTACAAGCCAACGAGCTCACCTTATGTTATGGGCGCCATACTTGGAGATGGATGTATAACCGCAAATATAAAGAATGGAAGTTATGATGCTATGCTCTGTAGTGCAGACGAAGATATCGTGAGAGAGTTTGAGAGTGCTGGCATCGATATGACTAACTATGCACAAAAACAAGGCAGTATAGCTTGTGATTACAGAATCAAGGATGAGAGATTACGTAATGATCTTGAGGGTTTAAAGCTCTACGGCTGCGACGCTTTCAATAAGTCTGTTCCCGATTTCTATAAGTTTGGCTCTATAGAGACAAGGTGGGCTATCCTTCAAGGACTTATGGATACCGATGGTACTGTGGATAAGCGTGGGCATTGTACGTTTGCGACAGTCAGTGAGCAGCTTGCTAAAGACGTTAAGTTTTTAGTAAACAGCCTTGGAGGCCTTGCCACTATAAATAAGTACGAGAACCACTATACCAAGAATGGAGAGCGTATAGAGGCAAGCGATTATTATGATATTTACATCAGAATTAATCAGTCAGAACGTTTATTCCGTCTTCCACGTAAGAAGGCGCTTTGTACCGAGTACAATGGCGGCGTAAGCGAACTTGGAAGAAGGATTGTTGATTTTGAATATGTAGGAGAGAAGGAGTGCTGCTGTATTGCAGTGAACAACACAAACTCTCTGTTTATGGTGGAAGACTTCATCGTCACTCACAACTCCAAGTCCTTCTCATCCCTAATGGAAGTTCTGAAGGATATTAAAAATCCAGATTTTCATGCAACAATTCTTCGTAACGAAAAAGACGACTTACAGTCCTTGGTGACAGACTCTTATAAATTGTTCTCCCAATTTGGAACTTACAATAAGTCACAAAATGACATGACCTGGAACTTCGATAACGGAGGATGGCTCAAATTCTCGTACTATGCTGGAGCCTATCAGGACTTCAAGACACGATTCCAGGGTCGCCAGTATGCCTATGTCTGCATCGATGAGGGTACTCAGTGCCCATACAAGAAGTTCAAGTACCTCTTGACAAACAATCGAAACGCAGCGCATATCCGAAACCGCTTCTGGATCACCTGTAACCCTGATCCGGAATCTTGGGTGAGAAAGTTCATTGACTGGTGGGTTGACGAGAATGGATACATTATACCGGAGCGAGATGGAGTTATACGATACTGTTTCATGGACGGCGATACGCCTGACTCAATCTACTGGGGTAACACAAGAGAAGAGGTGTACGAGCAGTGCAAGGGCATTATCGATAGCCTTTGGAAGGATAGCTATGAGGAACTTGGTTATACAAAGCTCGAAATGTTCATCAAGTCGGCAACATTCGTTCGCGCTGACGTATCAGAGAACATTAAGCTTATCTCTACCGATGCCTCATATCTCGCCAACCTTGCCCAGCAGGATGAGGAACAGCGTATGCGAGACCTGGAAGCTAACTGGAACTGGAAAGCTGCCGGCGATGACATGATCAAGATGGAAGACCTTGATGAAATCTACGACAACTCAGAACAAACAGGAGACGGAAAGCGCAGAGCTTCTGCCGATATCGCATTCACCGGCGGCGATAACTTCGTGATGTGGCTCTGGGAAGGATGGCACTGCAAAGACTTGGTTGTTCTGAGGCTGGACCCTAAGACGCTCGTTTCTGTAGTTGAGGCCAAGCTGAGAGAGTGGGGCGTTGAGGAATGTAACTTCACTTACGATATGCAGGGTATCGGTCAGTACTTCAAGGGATTTTTCAAGGATGCCGTCCCATTCAACAACCAGGCAGCACCTATCGCTCAGAGCCATCAGGAAGAGGAAGGAATCAAATACCTTTACAAGGACTTGAAATCCCAGTGTGCATTCCTGTTCTATAAGATGATAAAAGAGAAGCAGATTTCCATCGACTCAGCCCTGCTTGAAAGAAAGTATTCCGGAAACGGATTCGACAAGGTTCCTCTCAGACAGATTCTTCAGAAGGAGCGTAAGATGCTCAGACGTGACGAGAATAGCGATGATAGGGGATTCAAGCTATTACCTAAGAAGATTGCCAAGAAATATGTCGGGCACTCGCCTGACTTCTTTGAATCTTGGTTCTATGTAATGATATTCAGTTTAACAAAAAAGAAAAATAAAAAGGTAAAAGGATTATGGATGCTATCAAGGTAACAAATTTCAGAAAGATTCTGGTAAAGAAGCCTTTCTTTGAACTCACGCCAAAGGGGTACATGACCCACGATGGCTATTGCAGGAACGAGGTGTCCGATAATGAAGACCCTCAGATGCCGCAAGATACATTGTACAGAGTGATTAAGACTCAGAAGGACTTCCTTCGCGAGTTCTATCCTACGTCCCACAAAATCTTCGACAAGGATCTCTACCCTGACATCTGGAGAAAGAACCCGGAAGACGGGAAATGGTATGTCCAGGAGATTCAAAGAACGGCATTTGCTTTCCAGCAGGTTATTCATACGAAGCACGTTCTCCACATGACAGGTAACGATATTCAGTTTGAGCTTGCCGGTGATCCTGAGATGAAGAAACAGGAAGCGTATATTAATCTCCTTGCCAAGTTCAAGAAGGGATGGTATATGCACGATATGGAGATTCGTCACTATGAGGCTGTAAGTTCGTACATGAAGGTTGCTGAGGCTGCTGTAGTCGGATTCTTCGATAAAAACAAGAAATTCGGTACTCGCACATTGGCTTTCGATAGAGGAGACACTTTGTATCCTCAGTTCGACCCTCTTACTGGTGAACTCGTTGTGTTTGCTCGCAAGTATTACGACTTCGACGAGGAAGGTAATGAAAAGATTGAATGGGTAGAGGTGTGGGATGACAAGACATTCTACAGATTCAAGAAGCAGGTTAACGAAGGCAAGATCAAGGAGACTATCAAGAGAATTGCCAAGATATTCGGAATCGACGACTACACTTGCGTTGAAGAGAAAGCTCACGGCTTCCCATTTATCCCTGTTGCATACGTAAGAAACGATGACGGACCATGCTGGTCTGTTGTACAGAAGAACATCGAGGACTACGAGGAAGCTTTCTCTTATCTCTGCGAGAACAACAAGGCTTACGCCTTCCCTATAATGAAGTTGAAGGGCGATGGTGACGACATTACCGTTGTTGGAGATACAGACGGATCGGCTAAGATGATTCAGATTACCGATACGAATGGTGATGCTGACTTCATTAACGGAACGGACGCTTCCGATGCATTTGCGACACAGCTCAACAAGTCGTATGACCTCATCTATGAGCTTTCGTTCACAGTGAAGCCGCCGGAGCTTAAGTCGGGTGACCTTCCGGGCGTTGCCATTAAGCTGCTCTATTCTCCTGCCATCGAGGTTGCTGAGAACGATGCTAAGAAGATGCATCCGTTCCTGGATCAACTTGTTCGCATCTCAAAGTATGGTATCGGAGTTGAAGAAAACTGCATGGCCACTATGACCGGTCTTCCTATTCACGCTTGGGTAGAAATCTATGTGCATCAGAATAAATCGGAAATAATTACAAACTTAGCGACGGCTGTTCAGAACAACTTCCTCTCAAAGCAGACTGCATCTGAGCGTTGCCCAGACTTCCCAGTTAACGATGAATACGACCGTATCATGCGTGAAAAGAAGGAAGAGGACCAGCAGGACCTCCTTATGGATATGCAACGTGCGGATAACGAAACTGAGAACGCAATCGAGCAGGAGAAAGCTACAGTGCGAATCAATAAACAGCAGGGTGGTAACGATATAAACACCGGCGGTGGCCGCAAGGCAGGGAGGCCGAATCGCAGCGGCAAGAAATGGGACGAAAATCGCAACAATGACGTGGACGACAAGAATAACTGGAAGCACTACAATCAAACTCATTAATAGCCTATGGATGAATTAAAACGTTCTGTCGATTACAGCAGGAAGCGCTTGCAGGCAATCCGAAACTGCGAGGACCATGTTGCTGATGTCCTCTGGAAAACGACACAGAAGGTAATTACCGCAAGCAAGCGATACAGAGGTGCGGGCAGGCTCACAAACGAGTCAGCCCTGCTCTCTTACGCCAAGAATGTTACTGCTGAGGCCGAGGAGAGTATCAATAGCTACATCTCTGCCTACTCCAAGGCTTCATGCAAGATTCTCGGGATTGACAGCGAAAACATAGAATCATTTCTCGTCAGCGACATCTACGGAAAGACGACATTTGAAAGAAACACCGTCTATCTCGGAAACTTTGCTGAAGATATTGTGAGGATGATCAAGGCAGGAACCTTGATGGGATATTCAGACCAGCAGCTACTATCTTCCATCCGAACCGGCTACAAGGACCCATATCACACATCAGTCATCAACAAGGCGAAGAGAAAGGATATCAACATCGATGTTCCTTCTTACGGAAAGGGCTACTACAAGAACGCCTATCAGAATATCGTAAGGAACGCTTCTCAGGTGATAGCTTTGGCGTGGGGACAGGCAGAGCAGGAGTATGGGCAGGAGAACAAGGCTATCGGATTTCTTGTCAAGAGAGGCAGTTCATATCCGTGCGAAATCTGCCAAAATGAAGCCGATGCTGGCATCCATTCTTTCAAAGACCCATATCCACCGTTCCACGTTTCGTGTTGTTGTTACACTTTATTTGTATTCAAAGATAGTAAAAAGAAATGATATGATAAATTCTGAATTAAATTTTACTTTAGAAGAGATTCTCCCGAAGTTCCCTAAAGAATTCCAGGAGAAGATAAAGCACTCTGTAGAGCTGCTGAGAAAGGCGGAGAAGCTTGCACTGGCATACTCGCCTAACGAAGGCTTCTATCTATCGTTCAGTTCAGGCAAGGATAGTCAGTGTCTTTATCACATTGCCAAGATTGCAGGCGTGAAGTTCAAGGCTCACATGGGGCTTACGTCCGTTGATCCACCAGAAGTAATCAAGTTCTGCCGCAAGCACTATCCGGACGTAGATATGATAAAGCCGAAAATCAGCATCTACAACCAGGCCCGTAAGGAAGGCATGCTCCCAACAAGACTGATAAGATGGTGTTGCAGGGTCTATAAAGAGGGCATCGGTGCAGGCAATGTTGTTCTCATCGGAATCCGTCACGCAGAAAGCAGACAGCGTTCGGGTAGGAGTGAGGTTGAGATTACCAACCATAAGTACAGCGGTTCCCTTGAAGGTCTTGACGAGTTCCGTGATAAGAGAAACAGCCAGAAGCGTGGCCGTCCAACCCGGTGGGGTATCCACGAGATTAACATCACCAATGCCAGTGACGAGCGTACCATTGGCTGTATCCGAGGCTACGAATCGCTCCTCATCTCTCCAATCATAGAGTGGACCGATGATGAGGTATGGCTATTCTTGAATACACTCGGTATTAAGCATTGCAAGCTGTACGACGAGGGCTACTATAGGATTGGTTGCCTGTGCTGCCCTATGCACAACTATAAGCAGAAACTCGCCGACTGCAAACGCTATCCGCATATCTATAATAGTTGGATTAAGGCCATCAAGGATATCCAGGCTAGCGGAAGGATGATAGACGAAGGATTGTCGCCGGAAGAGGTGTTCGACTATTGGATATACGGCAAGTCTATCAATGTATGGAGAGAACACCGCAGGCAGCAAACGTTGAACTTTTAAATATCAAGATTATGATTGAAGAAACAAAAGGATACACGTTATCCGTCGATACATACAAGAAGGCGAAGGCTCTTAAGATGAAAGACCCTCGCTATTACATCTATGCAAGCCTCCGTGGTTCAGGTATGTCTGTTCGTGACAGTTGGGCTATTGCCTTTCAAGGCTATGGATTCAACTGGCCAAAAGGAGAGCTTGAACGAGAAATGAACATACTCGAATCGCAGGAGTCTGTTCAGACAAGAATCGCAGAGGTGCAGGGCAAGAAAGCGAAGAACGAGAATAGTGATGAACTTACCCAAGAGGAGCTTATCAAGGCTACCTCGAAAGAAGAGATTCTGAGAAACCTCGTTATCGCTCAGCGAAAGCAGAAATTCGGCTCTCCAGAGTGGCAAAAGACGACAGCCATGATAGCAGATTATTCTAAGATTAAGCAGGACGAGATTGATACGGAAAATAATGTGGTACATTACTACATTCCTCTGTCGATGCCTCGATGCTGCGAGGACTGCATTATCTTCAAAAATGGCCAGGCAACCTTTCAAAAGAAGAAGAAATAGTTAAATTCGTGTTAAAATCCGCTTTCTTTACAAGAGACTGCGGATTTTTTTCGTACTTTTGCAATGCTTCATAATAATGACATCAAGTCGTTCCGCAGGGCATCGGTTAATGCCCGACATACAGAGTGGGCATTTTATATACCCACCATACATTTTAGATGAACGTTTACCGAATAGCCATAAATGGCTTTCGATTAAATATATGATATTGGCGGTCTCTATATTTGCGTACAATTAAATCAACTGCGGGATGCAGTCATTATTGTGAAGCAGCGCAAATGGGAGGCCGCTTTCTTTGTATAAAGTTCTCCCATATAATTTAATGCTTCACAATAATGAATGATTTAAATGTTGTGTCCCGGAAATTGGGAGAAAGTATGTCGTCACTTGAAATTGCAGAAGTGACAGGTAAAGAACACAAGAATGTTATGCGTGACATTCAGACTCTTTTGAGCCAGGGTGTAGATAAGCTCAACTTTGAGCGTATCTCTTACAAAGACTCAATGAATAGAGTTAGAGATGCTTATCAACTTACCTACAAGGGTGTCCTTATTCTTGCTTCTGGATATAATCCAGTTTTAAGAGAGAAGATTATCAATAGATGGGAAGAGTTGGAGACTGGCAAAGCAGAACCTAAGTTCTCTCAGCAGCCACAATCTCAGCCAAAGCTCTCTGACAAGATTCAGGCAGCAAAGTTCCTCGCAAAGTTCCTCAACCTCAACGACGCATCCAAGCTTCAGATTGCAAAGACAATCGCCGACCCTCTCGGATTGCCTACACCGGACTACGTGATGAACGAGAAGACAGTCCACGCAGCGAAGGACCTGCTCGCAACCCACAATGTAAAGATGTCATCGGCTGAGTTCAACAAGATTCTCGTATCAAAGGGAATTGTGGAGAGAATGACACGTCCGGGCAAGGGCGGCAAGACCCATTCCTGGGTAGTCATTCCAGAGAAGTACGAGAAGTTTGGTCAGAACGCCCGTAATCCTCACGCACAGAACCAGACACAGGCACTCTGGTACGACAACAAGTTCTCTGAACTCTTAGCTCTTGCGGGAATCCAGGAGGGAAAGGAGGAGACCCATGACTAATCCAGCTATCGACTTAATCCTTCAGAAGATGGACGAACTTCAGAAGGAGTTCTTTAAGGCACAGGGTCAGGTAATGAACAAGGATACGTCTGGGAAGATAGACGATCCTATTCTATACCCCAGCATCGGCAGTAAGTTCTGCAAGGGCTACGAGATGATGGCTGATGCCGTTGGCCTCCTTGCACTGAACGACATAAAGAGTAAAACCCGCATGTTCTAACGTTAAATTCGTGTTAAAGTATTTTTCTTTTACTTTAATCTCAACAAAAGCAAGTACCTTTGCAAGCGATTATGTATTTCTCGGATTCTTATCTGTGAATCATAATTCTAAAATTGGTTTAAAGGGATGGTATCTTTACAGACGCCATCCCTCATTTTTTATGCCCCAAAAACTCTGGTAGGATATTTGTCTCCAGTGATGGACTCAAGCGCAATTCTGACCTGATCATCAAGAATAGAATCGTTAAATGTAGGAAGAGTAGCGTATGGTGGCAGTTTCTTTGTCTCTGCGGCCTCCAAAATAAACCGGAGTGCCTGTACTAAAGAAGCGTGGTCCTGAACGATCTCAAGCAATTTATCACTCATTCTGACCTCCTTCCTTCTTAATTTGCTCTGCCATACCAAGGAGAGATTCAGCGTGCTTGTCGCGGTCAATGACTTCCTGGACAGCCTCATCACTCTCCTTGCGAAGCTGCTCTTCTGTCTTGCCCTTGTCGGCAGCAGCGTTTCTTCTTGCAGCCTCACGAGCAATGTATTCGTCACGGAGCTTCAGCATACCTGCCGTGTATTCTGCATCGCCAGGCAACGATGTATCCGCATACATAAGCTGGGCAAATGCCTCGATGATGTTTCCATTATCCTTGGAGAACTCATAATGGTCTCCTACAGCCACAGGAACACATTCATCGATTGCAGCGTACATGGATGTGCCGATAGAGAATTCAACACCCCATGTGCCGGCGATGTCAGAAATCTTAATGAAAGGCAGCGAGCCTCTCTGTAAATGCTTCTTGATCTCAGCAGGAATATCCTCTCTGAGTGAAGCAACTTCTTTCTTAGACAAGCTCTTGCTGAATTTCAGCACAGAGAAATGTCTTGTCTTGATAGTCTTTCCAAATGGTAATGCCATGATAACAATATTTTAAAGTTCAACTTTTATTTCCTTATACTCGAAATGCTCACAAGAAGGATTCTCTTCTGAAGCAACCTTCTTCTCAGTAGGGTGACAACACTTACCTTCCTTGAAGAAGAAGCAATCCTTGCAAGTGTAATCAGTCTGTTCCATGTTTCAATAATTTTATTTCGTCCTGGATATAAAACACCGCCTTACGCAAGTCCTCGATGCGCTTCTCGGTCTTGGTCTTGTTGCCATCCACCTTATCCTTGCGTAAGAGATACTTGATAGCGTTCCCTGTATTGAAGTCAAGGTGTCTGCAAATATCAAAAGGCTCAACACCGCACAAATCCCTCAACCACGCATAATGGGATGGATGAGACACTTGTTCCGAATTCTCTTTTCTGCATTCTTCTTCAACTTCCGTTTTTGTATAGAACTTTTCACCAAACTTCATTATACTTTCTGTATCAAAATTAGCGAAAAGCTTACCGTCATCAAAACGGTCAGATATGCATAGCCATGTATGATCGTCTTTTCTATCTACGCTAAATAGAATACAACTGTTATCGCCGATAACACATACAGGGTCAAAGTTACATTTTAAGCAATCGCTGCGTGTGATAATAAACTTCAGCCCAACCTTAATATCTTCTTTCTTAATCATAAGCTATTCCTCCTTATCTTTAATTTCAACGAAATCTCCAATGCCCAGACGAGCCTTGTTGATACAATCACATATCCAACCCATAAGGTATGCCTGATGTTCATTGTAGGCACCCCTGAACCTTTCAAGGTCACAGGCGTCATTCATTGACGACAGAACATGAAATGCCTCATGACTGACATTTCTCATAGTCATGTCTTTCTTCTTTGGGAAGACTACAAGGTTCCCTATGTAGTTACCAGCCTTGCACATACATTCATCGTACACCATGCCTCCATAATTACCTTCTTTCATCGGGGTGGAGTTGTGAACAAGAGGCTTCTCCTCCAAGTCGGTAAAGCATTTGTCAATCTCGTCCTCACTTGTGTCGTACATTACCCACAACCTCCTTGGGTAAATTCCGCTGTTGTATTCGTAATATCCCTTCTTCTTCATATTCTCAACTATTTCTGTTTTGATACAATCTCGATAGCAGACAATAATGTCTTTTCGCTGATGCCATTTCCACTACCAACACCATCTTTCTCTATTCTTTCAAGAGATTTCTCAATAGAGCAAAAATCATCCTGAGAATTAATTATAAAGCCATTAAGTTCATCACTTACACTACTGATACCATCGTTGGCTTTTCCAACAATAGCATCAAGACGATCGAAACGCTTGTCTATATAATCCTTCAACCTTTCTTCGTGCTCTATAATAGTTGCAGAGCTTGAGATTTTCCCGTTCCCCCAGTAATTATCTACGCATGCGTAATAATCACCTTTTCCATCGCAGTAGTGTTTTTTGCCAGCTACGACTCTTAACGCAACGAAAATTTCTCCATCCATTACCGCATACACTCCTTCTCCAAATGGATATAGTTCGGCTTTTTCTGCATCCTCCCTACTTTCGTTTTCTTTGTATGCGACCTTTCCTAAAACGCTAACTCTAATTTCCATATCTCAACTATTTATGTTTTAAAATATTACCACAAGCTAAGTTAGTTTTAAAAAGGAAATCTCTTGCAGGAATAACGATAGCTCCATCATCCCGAAAGCCTTCCGATTTACTTATCTGGGTATTGAATGGCCTCAGTATCGCATCCTGATCCCTTATCTCTACCAAAAACGGCGTTGGAGTATCATCCAATGTCTTCCACCATTTATTCTTAAATTCATGAAGAAAGCATCCGGAATCTACCGATATAACCTCGTCAATAAGAAAGAACAAAAGGCCTTCCTCAATCATGTCATACATAGACCTGATTCTTTTTTTATATTTCCAAGAGTATCTACCTTTCATAAGCTCATTGTTTATGTAATTTACCAATATGCCACTTCGAACAGACCTTGCATAAGTAAGGATTCCAGCCGAGTGCCTTTAACTTCGGATTCTGGTTCAGGAACTCCCAGGCAGCATCCTCAGTCTCATAGACAACCTTCGCCTTCCATGAATGAACCTTCCTGGTCCAATGTTCTGGGTCCGGTTTGAACGGAGGTACTTTATTAGGATTGTGATGTCTTCTCATATCTTGCCCCAGATATATCCATTTTTATCCTCGTACTCCTCAAACTTTTTGCGTATCTGTTCAAACCAGAATACTTGAAAATCGTCATCGGAAGCCTTCCACATCTTCTTCAGCCATTCAAAATTAAGGCGTTCAATGGTTTTCCTAATTCTGTCGCCGTAGAGAATTTCGAGCATCATCTTGTCAAAACCACCTTCCAGTTCGAAGCTCACGTCAAGCGTTATGCTGTGATTCTTGTATCGGCAAGACGACATCTTGATACCAGACTCGAATGCTTTGCACATAACATTACGAATATTGCCGCGGATTCTTTCACCATCCAAGACGGCATCTGGTATGCAATATATAATTTCTTTGCCCATAAGCTACAAACATTTAAATGAAACACTGTTCAACGTCCTGTTCACTGCAATCTCCCTCTCGTTACACATGGTTCTCATGCACTCCAGGGCATCCTCGCGGATAGCAATCATAATCTCCTGCATAGAAGCGGTCGCAGGGACCACATTCTTCTCGGTCTTGAGATCCGTGATACCGGAGATAATTCCCTTGATATATTCCTTGTCTATCATAGAAATCAATTTTAATGGTGGCCAGAAGCCGACCGTGGAAGGGACTCGAACCTCCTGTCTGCCCGGACTTATATCCGAAGATACGTCCCACCGCCTTGCACAAAGACCACCAGTGTTATTTTAATCATCAGGCTGAATGAATCCGTCTGAATGTTCCTCTTCACTCCTCATTTCAGAGATGAGTATCTGGTTCTTGAAGTCAGGCTCGGTAACACCGAATACCTTATAGACGATTCCCTGCTTGGCCTTCTTCTTCTCAAATCCCAGGGTTGCTCCCCACATGACCCTTCCGAATTTCTGTACCGTAGGAATATCCTCATCAGAGAGGTCGTTGTCCTTACAGAACCTCACGAAGTTATCGTAGAGCTTCTGCGCTCCGAGCCACAGGAAAATCTCACCCTTCGCAGCAGCATAGGACCTCATTCCGTAAGCACGAACCCATGCTACGACAGGCTGGCTTCCGAGAAGCGACATAAGAAGCTGTCTCTTGCTTCCCTCTGCCGCAGGGAACATGTACTTCCTCTTCCTGAGTTCCTGCGCTCCCCTGTAAACCCAGTTGAACACGCCGCTCAGCTCCTCCTTGATAATCTTCATCGCCAGGTCCGGATCCTGCCTCTCCTTCGGAATGGTAACATCGAAGCTCACGTACTGGAGTCTTCTCACGAAACCGAGTGAAGCATCATCGGAGAGAGGAAGGTCGTTGAGGTTGAAGATGAGGTAAGGAATAGAGTTGATGTCAGACACATTCTTCTGTAATCCTCTCACGGGAACAGGCTCACCGCTCACAAGCCTCTTGAACATACCGGTATTCTTCCTTCCGAACTTCTTCGGGTCGGAATCAGACGACCAGTTGAAGATGGCATTCCTTATAGGATACCTTCCTCTCATTCCCTCGTCGCCGTCAGCAGTAAGCTCTGCATAATCCATCTTGCTGATTTTCTCGGGACCGAACAGGTTACATGCAACATCGAACACGACACTCTTACCGTTTGCTCCGCTTCCTATGAGAAGGAGGCAAAGCTCTATCTTGGAATAGTGGGCATCGTTATTGTAGTTGTATGCAGCACCTCTCTGGGTAAGACCGAGGCCGAGGAACATCTGGAGTATAGTCCTTGACGTCTTGTCGGGAAGAACCTCGTGCAGGAAGTTCATCCATCTGTTGCACTTGGCATTCGGATTGAAATCATAAGGATGGTAGTATGTCACATGATACTCCGGAGAGAAAGGCATGACAACAGGTTTTGCGTTTCCACCTATACCGAAATCGACGACACCGTTGTTGAATGCTACAATATCGAAGGTAGGTCTCAGAATGTTGAAACTCTGGATGACCTTCATGAAACAGTCGTTCCTTATATTCGCCTGGAATGCAACAGGAGCAATGTACAAATCCGAAAGCAACATCTGGTAAGCCTGTTCAAGAACAATGTTGGGAACAGGTTCGTATATCCTTCCGTTGAACATATAATAATGACCATCCTTCTCGTAGTACTTTACAGGAGTGTCCCTTGCAAGACTCCTGATGGATCTGCTGAAATCTATCTTGAGACCATTATATTTCTCTGAATTAGTCCTTCCCCAGTCACATCTGAACCTGTCAAAGCCGTACTTGAGAGACCTTGATAATTCGATCAACTGACCATGCAAAGTATCTATCGCTAAACCATTTTCCATATATATGTATCTAAATGTTCATTTTTTAAAGCTTTCGGTTGCGGATAAACCCCGATAAACACTGGGATTTGCGCAATAAATGTATATCTCGAAACGCCCTAACAATACAGGACATCATCAAGATTGATATTACAAATATAGTAAAAATATCGGTATAAATATGCACAAACCTTTATATATAGGGTATTTTTATACATTATTAACGTGCTACTAAATTCAGGATATATATACACCTTTTTGATACCAAGACAATAATCTCAAAATCTAAACGTTATATTAAAAACAGACCGAAAAAAGGAGTTGAATAAATATTCATTCTTTGAGCGAAGTAAGTTTATTTTACAAAAGAAGAAAAAATCGGAAGAAAAAATTTTTAGATGAGGTAACTACCGCGCTGATTTGTAACTATATAGGGGGTGCGGGGGTCTATTTTGAAAAGATATGACAAATTATGTTAGTTTACACTATATAAACTACCAAAAATTTGCATATTTTTGCGTGTTGAAATATTTTGACAATTTTGGTTTATGCTTTTTTGTAACCCCTTGAATATCAACCACTTACGAGTGTATTTTATTTCTCTTTTTGTATATTTATTCATTTCTTTCTATCTCTTTTCTTTACACAATACTTGACGTAATTATTTCTTACATTCTATTATTTAACATATTAAACGCAATTTAACTATATAATAAAATATCCTTACATATTTAGTTAAAATTATATATAATTAACCGCCACTTTGTCAGTTGTAACTCTCTGATTTTCAAGCACTTACGTAATTATAATAGAATTTTACTATTTAGTTAAAATATTAACATTTTGTGCCATATTGTTTTCATAAGTTACTGATTTTCAGATAGTTAGCCATGCGACACCATGGCACGAGTGTTAAAATGATTAAATATTTAACATATACTGCCATAACTGGAATTACTACAAAACGTGTAACTTACTGATATTCAATAAGTTAGTTAATTGTTAATTGTAAAATATTTTCAATATTCAACTGGTCGCTTGGCACGGGGTTTGCTTATATATAGGTGTAGGGCTTTTCCTACAAAGGGCTATTTGCTGCACCCGTAAATTGTAGCGCTACACCATATAATACAATATAGTTATGGTAAAGAAGAATTTTATCCAGTCTATCGCAGACAAAAACGCAAAGGTGAACGCCTTATGCGAGTATTTAGGTACATTACGCACGGAGTGCATGCGAGAGTATCAAAAAGAAGATTGTACCGCAACATTTGACAAAATGCACGATATGTGGGTACAACTTAGCGTGTTATCGGAAAAGTTAGAAAACGAGTTGCAAAGTTATGTACTTTCAGATAGCACAACTATCAATCAAAATTTTGAGAGTGCCCGTAATTTGGTTTTAGCCGTTGACAATAACGGCAAACACAAAGGGGCTTTTATTGCTTACTTTGATACACAAGCAACAGACAAAAAGGCGCTCCCTTTGCTCTATTCTGTTAGTGAGTGTAGCAGATACGTTACAAAGTTGTATAACAACTATCTTGCTACTTTGGAGAGTGTCCGCAAAGAACGTGGAAAACGTGAACGTTTGGCAGATAGAAAAGCCCGTTTACTCGCTGAAATTGCAGCTATAGAAGAAGAAGAAAACGAGTAAAATGTAGATAGGTAGTGTGAAAACTACCTATCTATTACCCCTACATTTTCCCCACTGACTACCTAATATGTAGGTAGCCAGTGGGAAATTTACACCGTGCAATTTCCGTGCGGTGCGGGTTGTTATGCCCTTATTTTTCCTATCACGTTTAAGCGTACATTTGTAGGGCGGTTGCTACATAAGGGAACAAAAACAGAGATTTTGGTATTATTCCAGAGAGAGAAAGATTTCTCCCTCAGGGGATTTTATTGCCAGAATTTCAGAGAGCTATCCGGCAAACGAATCTGTAGTGATACAGAAAGGCGGGCGAGAAATCCCGTCGTGGGTAGCGAGAGAGCACAGAGCCACCACGATACCGAATGAGATGAGGCACGTGGAAAGAGCAAGAGCCGTAGCTGTGCAGTTGTCGAGCGAGATGACGGACGGATAAATCATAATTCATATTCTACCGGTGTGATTTTCCGGTCGGGCTGGTTACCCGAGAATAAATTGTGTGTGCAATCACGATTTGCAGCGTATCAAGGCGCACACTATCCACGCTGACTGAAATCGGTTGCTTGTCATCCGTGCGAGATTTATCTCCTCAGAAACAAACAAGCTGCTGGCAGAAGCATAAAATCTGTAGGGTGTGAGCCACGTAGTTAAGACGATAAAGATAAAACGTGGTGCAAAGATGCACATCCTGGCTAACGGGGCGGGGAGAAATCTCCGCTCTACAATTATGAACCATTTAAATAAGAATTATGGAAAGAGAAAAAGTATTCAAGTTCTACAACAAAACAGCTGCGTCAGTATTCGATTTGGACAATATTATATCCGCTATGGAGAAAGGAAAGACGGATGCAGCTCTCAGAATGTTGAAAAATCGTACGGAAGTATTGAGGGAACTTTGTGACAATTTCCGTGCGGAAAACAATTTTTAGCTAAAATCTCCCTACGTTTGTAGGGAACGAATAACCAAATTTTTAGAACTATGAGTAAGTTGAGAATCAAGTGTCTCTCCATGCGAGAGGTAGAGAGAGTTATTTCAGACGCTCAGGAAATTCTGAGCCATGTAGAATTCGGATCATTACGGAATGGTGTGCTTACATTATTCTATGAGATGTGAGCCTAAAAATCCGTAGCCAGTACGATAATTGTCGTGTGTGGCTACGGAACAATTACCAATAAAATTAGAATTATGAAAGCAAGACAGATTATTTATTCAAGTACGATAATTGTGCTTGGATTTATTCAGAGTGTGCCTGCATTATTATGCTTGGCAAGTACGAATATCCTGATAATTGTGCTTGGAATATTCTATAGCATTCTGCTTGGAATATTCTGGGGAAGTACGAAAAAAGGCAAGTGGTATTTCCGTGAGCTGTGGAGATCTACGCTCCGCTTGGAAAATTTCATGCTTGGAAATATAGGATGAGATTGGAAAGTACGAAAATTGTGCTTGGAGAAATTCAGCTAAATTCTGCTTGGAGAAATTCAGGCAGTACGATAATATAACCAGTTAAACAAAAGAATTATGAAAGCAATTAGCAAAGTACAGTTGATAGACTTAATGTCTATCATCAACAGAGAAGGAGTCTCTAACGAGAGCTACACGATTGATGTATTTGTATCTCCTGTCAAGCCTGAGAAATGGTATGACAGCATAGATACAGGTTGTGAGGATTTGCAGCCTGGCGCATACTGCGCTCTGTGGGTAGATGATTCAGATTGTAGCAACATGCCGTCTGTAGGCAAGTGGATAGACAAAAAACTTACAGAAGAAAACATCGTATTGCTCGATAACGGAAAGGGATGGATAGTATTAATCTGCTTGGAGTTATTGTAGCCAAAAATGTGCTCAGGCATTTTCCTGGGCATACTATGTAGAACCATTAAACAAATTGAATTATGCAAGACAGAAAATCACAGAAGAATTTTGAGAACGTGCGCTCCTACACGAGATGGAGAAGATTAAAAAAGCAGCACGCCAGTGGCACAACAACAATACTAATGGATACAGAGATTTCCGTAGCAAGGAGATTATCTCCAAGAGCTTCTCCGAGATAGCAGTATTGTGCATAAGCTAAAATGTGCGTGGCGATTGTCACGCATACTATTCACCAAAAATTATAGATTATGATACAGGAAGAATACAAGAAGAATGAAGAGTACATTAACTCTACGATTTTGCCTAAGTTGCAGGAGATTCAAAGAAACTTGTTGAAAACTCCTTCAAAACTCAGTATTAACATTAGTGCTCGTAACGATGGAGATGGGGCGGCAGTTTCTTCTTTCGTTTGCGTCAGAAACGACAACGGAAACATTATAGACTCTTACCCTGCACTATTTCTACGCGTAGACAGCAAAGAGGAGATTGATGAGATATACAACGAGTTTGTCGAGTTCATCAAGAAGTACTCAGCCTGAATTTGAGGGAGTTTCATCTCCCTCTACTACAAACCAAAATATTATTAGATTATGAAAAAGGATATTATTGAATTACTGGGAGTATTAGTAATAGCCATGACTCTCATGGGCTGTGGAGTGTATGCACAACGCATGGAAGATGACAAAGCGCAGCTAAAAGAAGATGTGCGCCGATTGATGGACACAATCGATGACGAAGGAGATACAGATAAATATCTGTGTGGTCCTGACTATGTAGAGCGTCTATGGAAATGGTCGCACGACCAGTAAGCCAGAACTGGGCAGTACGATAATTGTGCTGCCTGCTATTAACCAAAAATTATAGATTATGAGTAGAATTAGCAAGGCGTTTTATGTACTCGACATGGTTTCTACGTCAGGATGTATACACAAAGGAAGTGTTATATTAGGTGGAAATATCCAGTGTATTAAAAGAGGGAAAATTAAGAAGAGCTCTTTTTATTACGTGAGTTTCAAGAAATTGAGCGACCTCTTTTGCCTGATGCAGGTTAGAGATTGGGCTATGAGCCACAACATTACAGACGAGGCAGATGTAGAGTACGAGAACACTTACGGAGAGATTGTGTATCTCTATGAATTGTAGCCTCAACAGGTAGGGCATTTTGCTCTACCGCCATTAACCAAATCAACTTTAGAATTATGACAGACGGAGACAGAAGATTTCTTGCCAGACTCGTAGCGAGCCACAAGGCAGTAATAAGCGAGGAATGCGCACGAAAGAGGCTCGACAAGAGCGAGTATTTCAGACGTGCGGCAAAGGCTGACAGGAAAGCTCAGAGCATAGAGTTTTCCCGTCGCCCTCGCAGGTTTTAGCCAAACATTCTGTGCGGTCTATCTGCACAGAAACCATGTTAAACCATAAAAATGTAGAATTATGAACGAAAGACAGAAAATTGTAGCTATCAGAACAGCTGCTGAGAAGAATGAGCAGGATATGAAATGGTATTCATATATCTTGGATTCTATCCACTCCGACGACGTAGATGTCAGCGTAATGAGCGACAAGATGAAAATCGAGTTTGCATTCAAGATGTTCTACGAGGAGATGGTAAAGAACGACAAGCGTAGATTGTCACGTCTTAGTCTGCTTACGGACTGGCTCCAAGGGTTGTGTGGTACCGTGAACATAGCGTTTGCGGATTACGACATCATGCAAATTGGAAAGCTATGGAAAAGCCATGATCCATATTTTGTGGAAAACTGGTTCTGTAACATAGCAAGAAAGATGATTGAACTTGCTCATATCCTTGGAGTAAACACAGACAAGTATTTCTATTAAGCCAAAAATCCTGCGTGGAGACACGTAGGAACTATTAACCAAAAATTAAACGAATATGAGAAAAAGAAACTACAAGACCATACGTGGTCTTATGAGACAGGAGTTTTATGAATTTCTGTCTGTTGCAGATGTTATTAGTGGGTATTATTACCACAAACATGGATTTCATCAGCCGTTCACTCTAACAGATGAAGCATTGAGAGAGTTTACAGATGGTGTCTGTGGCGCTCTTAATATGAAAGACAAGGATAGCATTTTTGACAACATAAGATTTGACAGAGTTAAGAATTGCGGTATCCTGGAAAGAATTGGTGTTGAGTACTTACGCAGTGGTAAGTTGAACTACACATACATGGCTGGTCAGGACTATCCGTCGGAAGCTCGTTTTGTAAGAAAACTCTTGAGATGCAAGTAAGCCTAAAAAGGTGCGCCCATGTATGAGCGTGCCTTCTATTGTTTAACCAGATAAATTATTTGAATTATGGCGAATAAATATCAGATCACAAACCAGAAGCAGCTTCGTGAAGCATTCTGGCAGTTTTGCGACGAGTGTGGTATCGACTACACTGGCAAGAAGACAAAGTTCAACCTTGACTTGAACATGACTTTCAATGACTGGAAGGACGGGCTACAGAAAGATGGTGTAATAAGCGACAAGCTTTGTTTCAGAGCTCTTCTGTATTAAGCCAAACCAATCCTCACTCTCACGGGTGGGGATTTCTATTAACCAAAGATTACAGAATTATGAGTGACTTAGACAAGATTTTGAATGACGATTTGCTGAAATGTGAAATCGTCGAGTCTGTTGAGAATGCAGCAAGACGTGTTGACCTCATCAAGTGGACTCACGACAACACATTCTCTATTGCAGAAGTACGCAAGGATACCGGTAAGTTAGAGGTCACAGACTTGAAAGCTGCCAGTGGTCTTGAGGCATACAAGCATTTCTACAGAAATTATGGCGACATTGCAATATGTGGCTAAAACTCCCCACATCATCGTGGGGAACCATTATGAACCATTAAACAGATGAATTATGGAAAAGAATATTGTAGAAGTTGTTATGAACAACAAGGGTGAAGTTGTCGAGAAAGTAGCCGATTATATCGGTGTGGCAAGTTTTGCCAAGACTATCGAGAAACTATATCGTGAGTGCCTTGAAAATTTCGACAACGCAGAAGACATGGAAGAATACATTGCAGACTGTTGCGGAAAAACCATTCAGAACCTTGCTTGGGATTTTACTCTTGAAGCGAACAGAGAGATGAAGAAATATCTCCATCTTCCTGACCAGCACATGAATGGTAATTTCGCTGATTTATCCATGGACTACCCTAAGCACAGAACAGGTACTTTTTGGGTATCTGAGTACGACGGACCTGTTGCAGAGTATTTTAACCTGTATCCTCAGATGGTAGCAAGACTTGATGCCGCAGAGGACAGCGAGCAGGCAGACAAGGACAGAGAATATCTTGAAGAATGGTATTTCAAAGCCTTTGGTACGTACAACATCAAGTACAATTTCTCCAACGAGCTTGAAGAGATTCACTCTACGATGGAGGAAGCTTACGAGGAAGCCTAACAATATCCCCTATCATGGGGATATTCAATGTTAAACCATTTAAATGAGATTAGATTATGAGTTACGAATTTGCAAAGAAGGAAATCGGTGATTACAGAATCACCATTTACCAGGATGAGGACGCCGAATGCCCTTGTTCTGCATGGGATTTGGCAGGCGTATATCTTTGGGAGTATTCCGGCGGATTGAGTTCTGCTTGTAACTGGGAGGAAGTTCTCGGTAGCAGCAGCCATAGCCTGGAAGAAGCTCTGAGAGTACTGGTATGCAAGTATGTTCCGCAAAAGAATATTATCGAGTATATCAATAGCACGTTTCATTGCGACCATCTGTATCTCGAATACGACAAGTCGTGCCACATGTGGAGTTTTGAAAGAAAATCAAGATTCAGCATCGGCAAGAACGAGTGGTACAACATCAGAGATTTCACTCCTTACGAGCTGAAGAACGAGGATGTTAGGGATGAGCTTACAGAAGAGCTTGAAAAGGATGATTTTATTAATCTCCTGGAAGACTGCAAGGATATAGCATTCTACGAGTGGTCTTCTTCTGGTTATTCTCAGGGAGATTACGTCGAAGGTGTCGCATATTGTGACAAAGAGCGATTTGAAAAGATGGTTGATACAAATACCAAGAACTGGAAGAATCGTGCTATCGAGCTGTTTGAGAGCGAAGTCAAGGATATTGGTATGTGGATGTGGGGTGACGTAAAAAGTTACGTCCTAGAAAAGAAACGCCCGTATACAAAATTGTACGAAGACGGTAAATCTTCTGATTCCTACGAGTGGGAGCAGATTGAATCCTGTTACGGAGAGTACTTCGAAGATGCTGATGACCTCATCGAAGAGGTTATCAAGGAACACGGCTTACAGCCGAAAGATGCAGCCTAACAAGGGGAGCTTGCACGCTCCTCTTCAATTAACCAAAATTACAAGAATTATGAAGAGATATTATGTATCAGTCACAGAGACTTTAAACAAGGTAGTGAGTGTTGACGCTGAGAGCGAGATTGAGGCTGTACAGAAGGTGCAGGATGCCTATGACGGCTGCGATATTATTCTCGACTCTGACAATTTCTCCGGCGAGAAAATAGAAGTCGAAGACAACGATCAGTACTACAAATCTACTGATGAAGAGGATGGTGGATATTATCAGCACATCGACTAAGCCAAACGGGGAGAGCAATCTCCCTACCAATAACCAAAACATTATAGATATGAAGATTTTAAGAGACAATGACTACAACAGGCGTCCGATTAAGAATATGACAGCCTCCCGATTAAAGAATAGAGCAAATAAGGAATATGTGCTTCATTTTCGCTGCAAGGAGCTTGGCACATCATACACTATTGGGATAAACGCAGACCTACGTGTGTGGGCTTACCAATACAGAAACGGCGTTCTTATTCGTTCTTTCAAGGAAGAGAACATTCCAACTTTTGAAGAAGCGTATCAATTCTTTGTTAATTCTTGCAACCACTGTCTGTTAGAGCAGAGACTTGTAGAAATGGCGAAAACTTTTTAGCCTGAAAAGCGCAGCTAAGGACTGCGCACAATAACCAAAACATAAGAATTATGAATGAAGACAGAATCCTAAGCATGTTCTTTGAGAAAGCCAGATGGCAGTATGCTATCGAGAAAGGCTTATTCAAGGACATGAACAAAGCAGTAATGTATCAGATGACAACACCGGAGGCTCGTCTGGCTATGTATCAGAGGATCAAGAGCGGTAATTACAAGATAATGCCGCCTCATACAGCCAAGATTCCGAAAGACAACGGAGATTTCCGCACGGTCTATGTGAATGAACCTGTAGATAGAATCCTACTGAGCATAGCAAACGACCTCTTGTTCGAGCTGATGCCAGAGATGGTGCATCCACGCTGCATGTCATACCAGAAAGGTATCGGCTGCGGTCGTGTGGTGCAGGAAGTGTCTCGGAAGATATGCTCTGCAAACGGGAATGTCATCGGTTGGAAATCCGACTTATCCAAGTATTTTGATTCAGTACCCATCGAGTTCATCGACTGGGCGTTCGACAAGATTGAGGAAAAGTACGGAAAATCTGCGCTGATAGATGTCATCCGTGACTACTATCACACAGACCTGTATTTCGACACCGATGGCAATCTTACCAGTAGCTACCAGTCTCTTAAGCAGGGATGCTCTGTTGCAGCGTGGCTTGCCGATGTAGTCCTGTACCATATAGATGAGCAGTTGTCTGGTCTTAACGGATATTACGTCCGCTATTCCGACGATACGCTGTTTGTCGGTGAAGACTATGAGAAAGCCATGGATATCATGAAGAGCGAGCTGGAGATGATGCAGATGACTCTTAACCCTAAGAAGGTTGAGTACTTGGATGCTAATCACTGGTTCAAGTTCTTGGGATATTCCATCAAGGGTCACAATATCTCCCTGTCGTCCACACGTATCAAGACTTTCCAAAAGGAGATTGAGAAGAGAACGATAAAGAAGCGTGACACCACGATGACGAAAGCCATCAATTCAGTCAACAGGTATCTCTACAAGGGGTACTGCGATTATTCCTGGGCTACTCAGGTCCTTCCGGTCATAAACGTGAAAGAGGACATCGACAAGCTCAACGCCTTCGTCATGGACTGCATCCGTGCGGTCAAGACAGGCAAGAGAAAAGTCGGTGGCCTCGGATACGTGAAGACTCAGAATGTCGGTTGTATAGACAGAGGCAGAGGGAGAAACGTGAAAGCCAACAGGGGTAAGACAGAGAGCGAAATCAAGGGGTATCTATCGATAGGTTGTGCTCAAAATGCCTTGCGAACGAGCAGGGCGGCGTACAACACATTGGTGAATACTCTGTAGGTTAGCACCCAGCGCAAGGGTTTTGCCGGAATGAAGAGCGATTTAACCATCCGGTCTCGAACGATCGCGGACCTATCTCTGAATCAGAGATGGTCCTGCGATCCTCTCCACCAGGATATTATCAATCTGATATAGCTATGCGCAGTATCTTCTGACCGGCATACTCTGTAACCGAGCACACGGACGTGGGAGAAGGACGGATAGATTCAGGCTAGGCCTCGAAAACATCATCCGATGGGACCGAGTTATCCAAGTTTGCAACTTGAGACACCTCGGGCCCCTCGTATGACGCACAAGGCGTAGCTCGTCAATGAAGTACAGAAATGTGCCAGTCCGTACGACTTCCACCGGTGGCGCACACCACCACTCCCTGATGGATGGCAATGTTTATACCACAGGTTCTCTAACCAGATTAGAGGATCCTCGACGGCTGCGCAATACACGCATTGTCGTGGATCCGCTAATCCGGCGAATCCTGTGCCAAATCAGAAACATAAAGTATTGTGCCGAGCCATCGGTCAGGGAATTACCCAAGCACGAGGGTAGTCTTTAGAGGAGAGTGAATTTATGAGTGACTGTTGTACTCGCCGGCTAATGCTGGGAATCCCCAGCGTCATCCGGCGATTATAACAGCCCCAATCAAGCTGCTATAGCTACGTGCCACGCTCTCAGATGAAGACAACGTTATTGCCAAACGAGGTACACAAGGAGGTTGCGTATTTATACCCGCTGGGTAAATAACGCGGGGAGTCATCCTTAGAGCAACGATGCTCCCCGCGTAAACCCAGCTGGTTCCAATCATCAGCCTGTAGCAAGACAACAGACCTATGAGTGTACCTACAAACAACCAAAAGTGAATTGCATCACGACTTATCAAGAGTATGAGGTTTAATACCACGTGAGTGGAATACCGTAGTCGATGCCTATCGGTATCGACGACCGTATCCAAACACGGGGTCTAATCACGAACGTATATCCATGCAACATAATACATGAGATAAGTCTAGGTTATTGCGAGCCGAATGGTGCGCAAGGAGAATAGATTGTACAATACTGTTTCAATCATCCTGAGCATCCAGGTGATTACCTGGATCCGTCAGGACTCAGATACAGTATTAATCAAGACCTTATAGTTACGCAACAGATTCTCTGAGTGCACTCCTATTAACCAATATTGTAGAATTATGAAAAGTAGATTACTAAAGAAGCTTGAGGAAATCAAGAAAGAGTACGAAACGTCAGAAGTTTGCATGGGCGAGATGCTTGACTCTGTGAGCGCAGACGGATTTTCTATCGAGGAAGCCCACTGGTTGTACATGCGTGCAATGGAGTGGGCAAACGGAGATAAGTTCTATATCCACTTCGGACATGAGAATGACGTACTTAGTAAGGAAGAACTCGAAAACGCTAAATTGGTGGTGCTCGAATAAGCACCATCCCTATTAACCAACATTTAAGGAATTATGACATACGACGAGATTATCAATGCAGTTGAGAATGGTGCTAAGTTCACCATCAACTTACAGAAGAGAACATGCAGAGTGAACGGCAAGGTAGTAATGTCCGAGGAAGATAAGCCGAAAGATACACCTTACCTGACGCATGTATTAGTCCTGTTCGCTATAGAACAGAGATATAAGACATATAAGCATTCTGTGCCGTCAGAACGTTCTGAATCACATCGCAGGTACTATTTCAAGGCTTTGTCTGAGAAAGAGCTCTCAGACGAAGATATGATGTACGGAGAACGACGTGAGGTAGCGAGGTGCAAACTGGAGCTGTATGTACTGATTCAGTTACTCAGAGGCAATCTGACATGGGAGAACAGATGGGGAACATGGTTCTGGCGTTCCGAGAATGATAAGGACCTGGTTATTCTCAGAGACTGGATTGAGCCAAACAAGGGTGGGGCATAAGCCTCATTCACAAGAGTTAAATAAATTTTTACAAACCATTTAAAATTATTAGAATTATGAAGCAGATTGTAACAATCACAGGTGAGAATCTTAAGGTAGTAGCTAACAATGTAGAGAACGCAGCAGCTGAGAAGAAGACAAAGGCTCAGATGCGTATCGAGGCTCTCAAGGCAGCAGGTGTTGATGTAAGTAACTATTTCACTCTTGGCGATGAAAAGGTTGTCAAGATTGAGAATGGTGCAGCGGTCCCTGTTGACATGGACGATGCGACCATCGATGCGGTAGGCAAGAAGATTGTCGAGGGCGGATACGTGAACAACTGGAAGCTGTTCCGTCGTTGGGTAATGAGTCAGATGTTCCACATGCTCAGAGAAATGGAAACTGGAAGATATACTTTCAACGAAATCCTCCAGCGCAAGGGCTATGAGTATCAGTGGAATGTCATCGAGCGCGAGATGTATGCCCAGATGAAGATGATCAAGCACGGAGACGCAGAAAATGCAGGAAACAGAAACTTCTGGTTCAACGGCATGTTGCTCTGTGAAATCGCAGAGGACTACATCAAGAAGCTCAGATACTACATCGAGAACAACCTTATATACAAGAACAAGTATGACAGCAAAAAGACTTACAAGCATACCTGCAAGGGAATGCCGTACGTACGTCTTCAGAACAAGGATATCTTTGTGGCTGACTTGGAGAAGAAGGTATATGCTCCTCTCAAGGAACTTGCAGTAGAAATGTATGCAAAGGACACTTATGAGGACGTCTATAAGGCTGTCAAGAAGTTCAACAAGATTCGCAAGCATCTTGCATTTAAGACCAAGCAGTCAGACTTGTTCATCAGCGCCTATAAGGGTTCTGGTGCTTACTACACAATGCGCAACCTTATCATGTTCCATGGAGCAAGATTCAAGAATGGCAGCAGAAAGATGTCTGAGGCCAAATCCTTGGACAAGCTTGATAAACTTGCTCTTGAGTACAGCAACGAGGGTTGGAGAATGCTCGGTGTTCTCAAGCAGCTTATCAAGGACAATAATATCAGCATCCAGGGTAAGATTGACGAGTGGAAGAAGAAGTAATCACCTCTGAGAAACAAAGGTTCGCTACCTATTATTGCAGCGGCCCGGCAAACTTAACGATAGCTTCTGCAATGAAGGTGATCTCCTCCGGTTATTACCCGAGGAGATCACCTTCTTACGAAGCTCTTTAGATCAATAGAGTAAAGCAAAGCGCCAAGCTGGGGACTGTAATAGCCAAAAAGTCGGTTACTGATTCAGTAGCCGATTCTATGTTAAACTAAAAATTGAGAATTATGAGGAAGAATAAAACTTATGAACAGCAAATGAAGTTCTACAACCAGGACAATCGCTACGAGAGCTTGGGAGAAATGTTCATCTACTGGCTTAATTGTGGTTGTATCCCCGCTGCTGTAATACAGAATACCTTTAGAGAAGGTACAAAGGAGTGTAAGGAATACATCATAGAAGACCTCTATCATCTTTGTGACAAGAAGCAACTTTATAGGTTTGTCAGAATCCTTTACTTTGGAAAGAAATAAGCCAAACAGGTCAGCTAATATCGGCTGGCCACTTTTATCATAACTAAATTTGTTTAAATGGTTCAAGCCGGTCTGTCGTGAGACATGCCGGTCTTTGTATCACTATGTCTAACCAAATAAAAATAGAATTATGACAACAGTAAGAAAAGCAACAGTAATACTCGACGCTTCCAGCATCATGAAGAAGAAGGGTATCGTACAGAAGAAGCTGAAAACGGGAGAACTCAACAGAATTGTCGAGAACTTCTTCATGACCCATGAGGCAAAAGATACGATTCTTCTTACTCCGAAGAGATTCATTGAAATGGAGAATCCGCCAGAAGGGGATTTTATCGAGGACTATCTCGACGAGAGTATTTGGAAAAAGAAGTGCGAGGATCCTGACGATAAGTTTGATTTCATCGACTACCAGTCTATGAACAAGAGAGGGATGATTCGCCCGATTCTTATAGTTGACGAACCTATAATAAGGGATGCTGTGATATGGCTGAGAGATTACTGTCACTTCGATGTCAAGAGCAGAACACGAAAGAAAAAGAAGGAATACATCGTGTCTCTGCCGGTGTAAAAGCCAAACAAGGCGTGGAACATTTTGTTTCACGCTCCTATTATTAACCAATAAAACTTAAAGATATGAATGATTTTTTGAAATTAGCAGAGGATTTAGACTGGAGCTATAACGTTAGCGATACACCTAACGAAAGAGGTGAGGTTTGCGTTGAGTTAGAGAAGTATTCCCCACAAGACCAAGACTTTATCGCCACAATTTGGTTCGAGAATGGCAATAAGTCTGACTTCATGGATAAGTTGTATCAATATTATAGCGACTTCGATCCTGACGAGGAAGCCAGTAAATGGATTGGCGAGGATGGACATGGTGCTAACGGCGCGCCATACAAATTATCGGATATTTTGCAAGATATGGATGATTGCAAGGATATGCTACTAGATTTATGGCACGAGTATTTTTACGATGAGTACCCAGAAAATCGTCCAAATGAGACCGACGAAGGGAAGCGACTCGCAGGAGAAATCGAGGAGAAATCCGGAAAGTATTACCACTCGTGCTCTCTACAGAATTATCCGAGCGGTAAGTACGGCGTTATCATTGATGGCTGCCAGAAGTTTCTATCGGAATGCAAGGAAGAGACATTAGCCTATATGAAAGGCGTGCTTACGGGCCTTGATATCGAAAGAAAAGACTAAGCCAAACAAGCCTGCCGGGAAACGGTGGGCATCAAGTTAAACCAAAATATTAAGAATTATGGATAAAAAGGAATTAACAGACAAGATTTACAGTATGCGTAGCTATGCTCTAATTGAGCTTGCGTGTACCATACGTGAAATTATGAAGGAGCATGGTATCCTTAGAAAAGAATTCAGGCACCCTGTACTTGGTTACCGAGAGAACTACGAGGTGACAAAGATTGCAATAAGAGATACTTATACGGCTCTACCTGTATTCACTATCCGTTTAGTGGATGTAGACAAATCCGAGAGGAGAGTGCTTGCTACTGACAGTACATGGATGGATTTCGACACACTCGCAAGAATAGTCTCAGAGCTTAACGACGAGCTTGAAGGTTAAATTAGCGTTAAAAACGGCAAAGTGTATGGTTTATGCTTATAAAATGCGTAACTTTGCCACTAATAAACCAATTTTTAGAATTATGGAAGAAATACATTTAAAGACGAGAGACTGGGAGAAGCTATTAAGCTATACCCAGCAGCAGAAGTATAAACTCGCTATCAAGCAGGGATGGTTTGCAGACTATCACGACAACGCGTGGAGACACAACACCTTCTATGGAGCTTATATATGGAAGTACCCGAAGTTCATTAAGGTCGTGAGGATGTTCGAAGAGATGCTTGGACATAAGCCATTATGGGAAGACGTCACTGACGACAACCTCCGTGATCTCTTTGAGAAAATCAAGGAACACTATGCTCCGAACTCCGCAAAGACCGTATGCGCCACCATTAAGGCAGTAATACGTGAGAATGATGCAACGAGGGAGATTAACAGCCCGACGTTCGGTAAGATACTCAGAACGAAGGCTGTGCCTGTTCAGTCTGTCTATCTCACGGATGAGGAGATAAATAGAATCATCAATTACAGCCCAAAGGGACAGACGAAGAGATATGTTCAACGCATGTTCCTCATGGAATGCCTCTGCGGAGCACGCTATAGTGATTGTCAGAGGATAACTCCTGAAAACATTGATGATTCTGGACACTTCCTGGTGTATGTAGCGCAGAAGACCAAGACAGAGGTAAGGGTTCCACTTCACAAGAAGCTCCGTCCGTTCCTGGTATGCGGTACCGGCGTTGAGCCTCTTCCTGGAGAAATCAGCGAGATGACCTTCAACCGAACCCTTCGCGACATCTGCCGTGAATGCGGAATAGATACGAACACGAAGGTATTCAAGGCAGGAAAGGAAGAGACTGGAAAGAAGTTCAAGTTTGTATCTTCTCATACAGGAAGGCGTTCCTTTGCGACAAACCTGTCGAAGAAAGGTGTGCCATTGGAACAGATTGCGGTAATGATGGGGCATTTATCAAACGGGAAACCGAATATACAGATGACCCAGAGATACATCGTCGGAAAGACGGAAATCGACAGCAACACCCTCAGACTATTCGGAGTCTATGATAACGACGACGAGCCTGATGAGGATTAAGCCAAACTGGAGGTGGCCAATAGCCGTCTCCTGCTTATTGTTAAACCAAAAAAATAATGAATATGGTAGATGATTATACAAAAGAGGAGTTTCATAGGCTCGTCACTGAGTGCCGCAAGAAGTACGAAAAGCTTTCGAAAGAGACTGTAATGAAGGCTCTGACAGGCGAAATCGGAACAAATTCAGAAATGATAGAAGAACTGGAAATACTCGATATCCATTATCATGACGAAATTAAAGAATTCGACATTTCAGCTCCAGGCTTGAATCGTCAGCTCATTGAGAATTTCAAACAGGCAGAAAAAGATGGCAAGAATGTTATTTTCGAAGCACAGGAATATCTCCAGATTCTCGGTATGGCCGAGAAGATATTCGGCCAGAAGCTGTGGGTAAACGAAGATGGCCATCCTTGCGACGAAAACGGAAACAGACTTTCCGCAGACGGAAAACATAGCGTGTTTGAAGTTATTAAATGTGGAAAATAAAATATTAGTTTACCATGACTAATTTGTTTAAATGGTATTCCCCCCTTGCTTGCGAAAGTAGGGGAGGATTTTATACCAAAAACAGATATAATAATCTGACTATTATTAACCAACAGATTAGAAATTATGAAGAAAATGATGAATGAAGATGTACCTTACGAGTATCAGATGAAGCCGATTCTCGCAAGCTACGACAGACTTGTTTCCGAAAACCAGGAACTCAAGAACAGAGTTGCTGAACTGGAAAAGACTTTAGAGGAAGAGAGAATCAAGGCAGCTCACAAAGCTGAGGGGGAACTCAACAACCTCAAGAACTTAAACAAAAATCGAGTCAAGAAGCTTGAATGGATTCAGAAGACACTTGAAGATTATCTCGTGAGCTTAGGTATTGAGCTTCCTCAGTACAGGACGGTTTCCGGAGTCGTGAAGATGATCGTCAAGATTTAGCCCCGATTAGCCAAAACAAGGGAGCTTCGGCTCCTGCAATTAATAACCAAGCCCTACGCATCACGGTTAAGCGGAAATAATATGAAGAAATTTAATATCATCAACAATATCGTTGATACAGAAGTATTTCAAAAAGAGTTCATGGCAGATATTCCGCAAGCTACATTCTCTGAGAAGAATGGAGAGAACTTTATCTATGTAGATGATAAATTTGAAAACGAAGTAGAAAACTATCTAAAGAAGAAATGTGTTCGTTTTATCCCTATGACGGAGAAGCAAATTGAATACGAGGGATATAATGTTACTGTAAGCGAAGATAGCAGTTTTTATTATATTGATTTTAACTCAGGCGCAGGTGAAGCTGTATACGAAAAAGCAGATTGGACGCTCGATGACGCTTTGAAAGACCAGCTTAATTTAGATAAAGAGTAATGGAATCTATAAGCCCTCGACAGCACGGTTAAGTCATAAGATATGAAGAAGATTTTATTTCTGTTGGTGTTTATTTTGACAACAGCATCATCCATTGCGCAGGAAAAGTATCCTTATTACTGCACGATCAACGGTTCTTATAATCTCGCAATGAAGATAAGAATTGAGTTAGAATGGGGAGAGAGTAAGGATAAGAGGTATCTGCGCGACGAGAATGGAAAGAAGATTGAGTTCAACAATCTCATCGACATATTGAACTATATGTCAAAGAGAGGTTGGGAATTTGTCACGATTGCTGAGTACGACAAGTGCATCCACTTCGTTATCCGAAAGATGGTATCTTCTCCGGAGGAGGCAAAGCAGGGACTTCGCTTCGACACAGACAAATAACATCGCCATAGCCGCTTATCCACTTGCAGATAGGCGGCTATTTTACAAAAACCCACCACGAAAAACATAAAAAATCTAACTTTTTATTAAAAACAGCTAATTGTAAATATTCTATACTTTAATGAATATTACAAAATGCCATTTTTTCTTCATCCGAAACGATTCGTAAGGATGGTACTTACGAAAGTTTTGTCACTACTTTTTACTTTAACGAGTGCAATTTTTGCACAAATCAGGCATTTGGAGGATACAGAAAGATTTTGTACTTTCGCAATGCAATTCAACAGCACGAGGGTTGGTTCGCACTAACATAAGAAAACAAAACCTTGTAGAAATATAAGGTTTCACTATAAAGGAGACCCTCAAACAGTTCGTGCCTGTTTGGGGGTTCTCTGATTATATAGCTATGCCGAAAGCATTAAACATCAGAGTAGATTTAGTAGAGCGATACGCTTGCGGTTACTCCAAGGTAGAAAGGAGTAAGCGCATGACCGTATTATGCTTTGCAATCTGGTGTAAGATGCAGCATAGCAATTCCGTGATGTTTGATATGGGTACGCGTGATTTGATGCGGGTACTTCATATCGGGCACACGAAAGCACAAATGATACTCCAAGCCATCAAATCTTCCGAGTTATTCTCAGTTCAGAAAGAGGGTCGCTTCGTAGTAAACTCTTTCAAGGATAATACTATAAAGCGAAACAAGAGGGGAAGAGTATTCAAGGGTGCAAATATGTTTACCATAGCAGTAAACAAAGAGATCACGCTAAAAGAAATATACAACAGGCTCAACGAATTACTTTTCCTGCATCAGATAGGAAGTATGGAGGCGAACAGCTCACACGTAAGTGCAAACAACCGCTCGTGTCGCTACTCATACATTCGTTTCTCTCAGTTAGAAAGTGCGGTTGGCATGTCACATGGTTCAATTAGCGGAATAAAAAAACGCCTCAAAGGAAAGAAAGAGATTTCCTCAACATTTGCAGAGCTGCACATGGCAGACAGTAGATGCGAGGACCAGGTGAAAAGACTTTTAGTAAAGTTCGGAAGGAAAAATCCATCTTTCGTGAGAGGCAATAATGTGTACGTCTGCATTCCTTGTTCGTATGCAATAACAGACAGAAATGCAAAGGCAAGCTGCGGAAGGCATATTATCTATGGTTATTCCGGCAAAAAAGCTATCAAGAAAGGAATAACAGGGCAGGAGAGAGGGCTCTACCCTCAGATGCAAAGTTTGGGCAATTTGCCCGATTAAATGGCAGTGTTTCTGTTTTTGACGGTTTCACACTGTAAGTAAGTGCTTGGTTATATTGTTTAATCTCTCTTATACACTACGTGCGTGAGAGAAAAAAAAGAAAAGATATTATGAAGAATGAAACAAAACTTAAAAAGTTGGAAGCTTGGTTGGATGAGAATAATTTCAGTCACCACGTCCCTCGTTCTCTTGAGAAAGGAGTGAAAGGTAGTCCAAATCTCATCATAACCCCTTTCGGTTGTCACAGAATTAACGTGAAGCTTGAGGGAGAGGACGACAGATTGTTCTACGACCGCCATAAACGTAAAAACCCTGTCTTCATAAGAGACTCAGAGGCTCCAAAATTTGTGCTCGAAAAGGTGCAGAACGTTATCATCGAGCTGATGAAGAAAGAGAACGCCTTCGTTCAGCTTTCTCCTGAAGAGAGAATGAAGGTGGAGAAGAAGCGGGAGAAGAACAGGAAGAAGGCTCTCCGCAGAAGACAGAAGCTCAATGCAGCCAATAACGGTATTTAATGATTTGAGATTAAAAATATTTAGATATGAGTAATATGGCTTTGACAAAGACAAGTAATCCATCGGAAATCGAGCGTTATTTCCGTGGTATTTTGGAGTTAGATAAGCAGAATAAGGAGTTTTCTGTGAATCTTGATGATGTATGGCAGCTTTGTTATGCCGAAAAGGGCAAAGCAGTACGTGCGTTAAAGGCTAACTTCATTGAAAATGTGGACTTTATCAGTATTGCCCAAAATGGCAAAAACTCGTTCCTCAATGATGCGGAGCAAGATTCTGACAACTCGCTTGCCAAAAATGGCAAGCTAAATTGGGGCGGTAACAATAAGATTAATTATTATCTTACATCTGCCTGTCTGGAATATTTCGTAGCCCGCAAAGTACGCCAGGTATTCGAGGTTTACAGAAGAGTGTTCCATAAGGCTGCTTCTGGAGAGATGACAGAGATTGAGAAGACTCAGCAGAAAATTATCTATGCTAACTGGGTTGTCGGATTCCTTAATCTCAACGACGCAAGCAGGTTGCGAATTGCACAGGAGATTGGAAAGGATGCTGGTATGACAGGCTTGCTTCCACAAGGAATTGACGCTGGTACAGAGAATCCTACGCTTCATGCGGCAAAAGACCTTCTTAAGGAAAACAATATCCCTCTCAGCTCTGTCGCATTCAATAGAATCCTGATAAAGAAGGGAATTGTCCACGAGGCTACGCGCCCAAGTAGGGACAAGAATAAGCCTTGGAAGTGGAAGGTACTCAATAAGGGTTACGAGTATTTCGGGCAGAATATCCAGGATCCGAACTTCCAGTCTCAGACTCAGATTAAGTGGTACGACAACAAATTTCGTGAGCTTCTGAAACTTGTTTGTATCGAGATTCCTCAGGAAATTGGATTTTAAAATGCAAAATTGAGATTATGAAAACAAAGAAAAGAACTACAACTTATGTCGATTTTGGATATTTCGGCCCTCGCAAAGGAAATATGTCGTTCATGTTCGACGTACTCCCTGTGTTGAACCTACAGAGAACACTCTGGGATGAGCGGACAGAGTATATGATTGCCTTCTACTGGCTATTCTGGAATATAACTATCGACATCCGCATAAAGAAAAACAATTTAAAATAGATTGGTTATGAAATTATTTACGAAAATTTCCTTTTATTTGTATTGGACGCTCTGGGTGGCCGGCATTGTACTCGGAGTAGTAAGTATGTCCACCGAAAATTATCTATTGGCAGCAGTAAGCTTCCTGCTGTCTATGGTCATGGCTACTGTCATTCATTCTACGGCCAAGGTGGAAAAGTTCAGAATGCTGATGGAGAGCAGTGACATTGAGGTCGTAAGGCTCGTAAGACAGAACGCAATGAATATAAAAATTGCGGCACTTGCTATGCTGAAAATGCAACTGTATAATGATAAGTTTGTATTAGAGAAGGCCAAGGTTGATTTCTGTAAGAGGAAGATTTCTTCAAAAGAATTCTTGGCGAAAATGAAGGTCATGGAATCTGTTATAGAAAGCGATATACATTATGTCAAAGATGCACAAAAGAAGCTCGAAGAAATGTAAGAAATAAGCCCAAGGATAGTCTCCCTGGGCTTGTTTGCTTATTCCTGATTAAGATAGTCGATGACTTTTCGGTTCGCCTCGTCTATCTTCTTATTGTCATATTTTACATATACTGCCGTAACGGTCTTTTCCCAAACGGAATGACCAAGCGCCCTACCTATTGTTTCGAGAGATATTCCGATTTCTGACGCAAACGTTGCCCAGCTATGCCTGTTGTAGTACGACGAAATCTGCTTGTCGATAGGACTGACAGTAGCCTTTCTTCTGTCCTTCGGGTCTTTTGGACCAATTCTTCTCAGCGCCCGGTTCAGGTTGTTCGTGAAGTGATCTACACTGAACGTTCCTGCGTCCTCGAAGAATCTGAGCAGATATTGTGGCTTACGGCTGCGGTATCTGCTTATTATTTCCATTGCTTCCGGCTCAACCTTGATATCATACAGTCTTCCAGTCTTGTTTCGGTAGTAACTTATCCTTCCGTTACGTAAATCCTCTTTCTTTAGTGTCAGGAGGTCTGAAACGTTGATACCTATAAGATAGAACCCAAGCATGAAGAAATCGCGATACATGGCTTGTTTGCCGCTTAATTTGGCATCTCTAAGCGCTCTCATCTGTTCCAGAGATAAACAGCGCTTTCTTGTTTCCTCCTTTTTGAGCTTGATGGAGTGGAACGGAAAGTTCTGCGTTTTTCCATCATCTATTGCCTTTCTAAAGACCGCCTTGATATGTGTGATGTCGTTCGAGATACCATTGGCCTTTCTTCCTTTATCCATCTCATGCCTGATAAACCCCTCAATCCAGTCCTTAGTCATGCTATTGAAGCTGCACTTACTATCGTATGCCTCTACGCATCGGTAGGTTCTCTTGTAGCTTCTCTTGGTATTCGGCCTTTCTCTTGTCTCGGCGAATGCCTTCATGAAGCTGAGAAACGGAGATTTATCTTCCTTCTTGGCACCCGTACAGATCTCCTTCAGATGCTCCTTCATTGTATCAATACTTTCCTCGATATGATCGAGCACATAACTCTCACATCTGGCATATAATTCCGCAAGCCTTCTCGTCTTTGCTTTTGCTGACTTGTCTGACTTCGGAAATATCATGCCGGTAAACTTCTCTGTTGTCTGCATTCCTGTATAGACATAGAACCTTTTTCCTTTGTGGGTAACAGAGAAAAACACCTTGTTTGTCTTTGATTCAACGTAAACTTTCATAATGATGATTTCTTTTGTAATCCTTCCATCTACAGTAAAACCTCACTTGCATATTACTTGCAAAAAGTGACCCTAAGTTACCTCAAAATACCTCTTTTTTGCGATTTTTCTGTAAAGCAAACGGATTGATTATTCGTGACTATAGCTGAAAATCAGAGACTTATGAATTTAGAATGCCAAATTTGTTACTGTAATCATATTAATTTTATAAGTCCCTTATTATCAATTATTTATAAATTCTTGTTTCCTGTTACTTGCATATTGCTGACAAATGCGTTTAGTATAGCTTGTCGCCGTAAAGCGAACCCATACCGTCAATCTGGTTATTTGAGTTGAATTCAACTTTACCGCATCTTACAGTATCGTAGTAGAATTCATTGCTCCTTATTACATAGAAGTAAAGCATTGGCTTCATATATACATAGTAGAATGTAGATGGCGTAGAACTGGCCGCATCGCTTCTAGTGCATGATATGGTGTTGTATGTCAAGAATGTCTTGTTCCAGTGCTGGCTTCCATGGCTTACAGAATACTGCGCATAGTATGACTTGCCGACAAGGTCATTTGTCTTTGTGCATGGAGTGTCTTCTGATTTAGTGAAGCTCATTGTTTCCGTTTTCTTTCCTTCCCATCTGTCGTTATATGTAATGGTCATAGAAAGCTTGTTTGAGCTTAAGCTGTTCACTACATATTTCGTTTCGTTGCCGAAGTACTTGTTGCTTACGGTAATCGTGTCCCCTTTGATGCTGTAATCTCCTTCATCAAGAAACTTGTTTGAGATAAGAGAAGCGTTGTGCTTGTCAGACGAGAATGAAACGAAGTAGTAGTTGCCGCCTCTCCATACTCCGACAATGTTATTGTCGTGGATCTTGTAGTTTTGCTTCTCTGCTCCAGGATTTGTTCCGTCATCATCGCTACTGCTGCATGATGTGAATGATGCTCCTGCAAGAAGTATCATTGCTGCTAATAATACCTTCTTCATGATCGTATATTTTATTATTTAACTTCTTCTAGTCCCGCATTGGTGTTGTTATGTAATGCGGCGCTCCACGTCCACCTGCTTTCTTTGCGGCGCATTGAGGGCAAAGCAACCCATAAGGTGTTATATAACCGAAGCTTCTGCCGTATCCGCATCGGTTGCATATAAACTTATGTCGAATCTTCCTGCCTTCGCAAAGCTTGAACCTCGTAGTGTGCGAATTGGCTAACTCATGGCAAGCCTTGGATGACATAGGATATAGCTTTGGTTGACGTTTCCCCCTTTTCTTATATTCGACTTTTGGTGCTTCGACATTTATTTCTGGTTGTTTTTGGTTTTGGGCCTTCCAACTCTTGTATGCGAATTCCCGAATCATGTCTTCTGTCGCCCAGGGTAACGCTTCTTTCACCTCTTTATATACATCTATATATACTTTCATTATTATAATGCCTTTAACGAGCCAAGCACCTTGAATACCTTAGTGATGGCTGATTTCTTTATCTCCTGGTCCTCGTACTCCTCATTGATGGCGTGGAGAGTGAAATGCTCTTCGTCCGAACCCTTGCGGACTATCTTTACCGTTCGCAGGTCGTTCGTAGTCATTATGGCGTACACCTCGTTCATCGGAAGGAAGTTCTGCCAATCCTCGACAGCCTTCAATGCAATGATGTCGCCGTTACTGATGACCGGCTTCATGCTGTCTCCAGACGCACGGCACCAGAAATCCGCCTTCTCGTAGCCAGGGATTGAGATGAACTTCGTTGGCACGTTCGGAGTGTCGTTGTACATCTCGTCGTAACCAAGGGCGAACTCAACGTCGTAGAAAGGGACGCCAAGCATAGGTTGTATAGTCTCTTTCCTATTAATCCGTTCGCCTATGTACTTATCCCCGGCTCCAGTTTCAAGCCAGTCCTTGTTGACCCCGATGGAATCACATATAAGTCTGTAATCCCTAGACGTGATAGGAACCTTCCCGTTTAGCTTTCGACTCAGATTAGAGGAGTTCATTCCAACTTTCAGAGCAAAAGCATTACTCGTCAGCCCGCTATCAGCAATTACGGATTTGATTCTTGTAATGATGTCGTCCATAATTTCTTAATTTTAGTTTCAAATATGTAACTAAAACCGAGAAAAGTGTTAAATACTGTATAATGTCCTACATTTCTTGCGTTTTAGTTTGCGTGTGTCGGACAATTGTTGTACTTTTGCACTTGTGATTCGGTTAAAGCAACAAAGCAATACCGACACAAACGGAGGGCTAAAGCGACCGAAAGTGCGTTATCTTACATTCACACTGCAAAGATACAAACTTTTTCGCTTCCCTCCAAATATAATATGTTAAAATCAAAGCAAGCAAGATGAAAAAGTTGACAAAGACGGACATTTTGAACATTAAGCCTGGAAAATTCGAGGTTTTTGTTCTCGATTCAGCGAAAGCTCTGCTTTCTGGTCGTCAATACGCTTATCAGATTGGCAATACAGAGCCGCCCGAAGGTGTGGCGAGGTACAGAACGAAGGCTAACTTCGAGAACAAGACGTTGTGTATCGAAGCGGTTCCGGTCAAGAAGTAATATTAATATAGGAGGTGGAAGAAATGAAAACGAACCAGTTAATGACTCGGAAGATTGGAGAATACGAAGTCTTTCAGAGAACAAAGGATGGAATGTTTAACGCTACTGTTCTTTTGCAAGCGTGGAATAACACGACTGGAGAAAAGAAGGAGGTTAAGAAATTCTTTGAGAATGAAAATACCAAAGAGTTCTTGAATGCCCTCGTAAAAGAGGAAAATCTAGATGGGCAAAATTCTGCCTATGTAAAATCCAAGGCAAGACTTGATAGAGGTGGAGGTACTTGGATGCACCCGATACTCTTCATGAAATTTGCGATGTGGTTGAATCCTCGTTTTGAGGTTCAGGTTATCAAGTTTGTGTACGATCAGATGCTTAGGTATCGCGATGAAGTAGGCGAGGACTACAAGAAACTCGCAGCTGCATTGGTTAAGATAACTCCAAAGAACGAGATGAGAGATTTGATGGAGCATATTGGAAAAGGTATTAATTGCATCGTTTATGGTAAACATGAAAAGATGCTTCGTAACAAACTCGCAACCGAGGAGCAGCAGAAAGAATATATAAAACTTCAATCTTATCTTATAATGTCTATTGAAAATGGCATTTTTAAGAATGGTTGGGATGTTTATCGTCATCTACTGAAGATGTATGATAACAAGTATAAACCTTTTTAAATATTAAGGATATGAGAGTAAAGAATAAAAAAGAAAAGAATGAATTTCGTGAGGCTATCAATAAGCATCTTAAAAACAGTGGGGAAAGCGTTGCAGCGAATAAACCATTGGTAGATTCTGTTGTTGGAATGAAAAACAACTTTAGAGTCAAGGTCCTCAAAACTTGTGACGGCGGAGAAATTATTACAGGTGTTATTCATTCTACTAATGAAGAAGGAGAGGTTTGTCCTTGTGTTTTAGGCGTCATAGTAAACGAATTGACATCGGATAGAGGCGAAGATGGTAAAACGATATCAATTGAATACCTTTCTGAGTCACAGGTTTTAGATTTGATTCAAAACCTAACAGCAGCATATCGCAATTTGCGAAGCATAAATATGAGGCTTCACGACTTAAGCGTATGTAACCCTGATGGGTCTTATGATGATTAAGCCTATGTCAGACAAATATCGCACAAAGGTCGGTATCGACGTGGTTGAGAAAGTCATCTCGTTGAAGGAAGCAGACCAGGAGTTCCTGACCAATAAAACAATCCTGGCATACCTCGGTGGAGTAAGCAAAGAGTTTATAAAAGACCTTCGCGAAACAGGAGTGCTTCCATTTTATAAGGTACGCAATACTATATTCTATAAGGTATCTGATGTCAAGAAGATGATCGAGAGGCATAGGGTTTGAAAATAATATAGTATAAGTAAAGATATAGTAATTACGACTACATTACATAGTTAAATTTTTGGTTATTGTTAGCCTGTGAAGGTGATATTTTTACTCATAGCATTATGAATTGGAATTTAGATTATTATTTGTTTTTCCCATAGCGATGGGAAACAGACGGAGGAAGAGAAAACTCCGTCTGCACGGACTGGTAGCTCAACGGACAGAGCGGATCCTTCCTAAGGATAGGATACGGGTTCGATTCCTGTTCAGCCCACGATACTTTAATTCGTTTTATCCAATTTCCCTTAATGGTGCAAAGGTAAGTCCTTTAATCTTATAAAGTAGGTGGTCTGGGCATCCACAATCTTGCATTAGGAAGGGTTTTGAAAACGGTAGTGTTCTTTGACATATTGATTCAGAATAGTATGCGTGGAAAAGAAGTAACCGGAGAGCGCAATGAGCGCCGTGACCTGGCGAAAGGACGCACGACATACGGAAATCCAGTTATTCTGCATCAAGTAATAAGATGAACTGCATCGGAACGAAGAATTGTCGATGTAAGCACTCACGAAAACGTTGCAGTCTGGTTATGAAGAAGAAGTGTTCCACATTTATTCTATACATAGAGGCGGTTGGCGTAAATGGTAGCGCAGCCTGTAACTTAAAGATACCTTTCTTATCACAGGTAAGATGTCGGTTCGATTCCGGCACCGTCTCCCCATTTTACTACAAAGATTTTGAAATTAAAAGCAAAAGGTGTTTTGTGTAATCATTTATTCATAAATTTTAAGTCTATAAATGCGCTCAGTCTGGGATAGATGGTATGTATGCGGGAGCATTTGATTGGGCGCACAGCCTTGTGCGCCTGCGGTTCGAAACCGCCTCTCGCGCAGATTTTGTTTGAAGCAAATTGTATTGTAACTTTTTAATTTTGACTCTAAAAATTTAGTATGTGCGAAGATGAAAGGTACTGGCCATCTGTGAAGATAGTCAGTACTACATTGAAGGATAGCTCAGTTGGTAGAGTACCAGCGGAAACTAGGTGGTGACGTCAGTTCGAATCTGACTCCTTCAACAATAAGACGGTATTTTTCATGCGAATAGGAATAGGTTATATAAGTTTTGCATTTATTTTTATGTGTATTATTTTCGCTCATCTTGCCTGTGAAGGTAGGAGGAGATTTTGGTTGAAATTATTCATTATTTAAATATAAGCGCTCTTTTTCAAAAAACATTTTTTTCATTTCTTAAAATTAATTCAGTACTCCATCAGAACTTGTGAAAGCCATGGTGGATTTTTTAACTCGGGGAGCTGGCTGAACGGTTAGGCTTTTATATGCAGGTCCGAATCCTGCGCTCCTCACTACTATAGGTCATATTTTTAATATTTTATTGGTTGAACAAAAGCGAGAGAATGTTTTAAAACCTAACTCTCGCTCGTTTTAGGCTATTCTTTATAACGTTTGATATGATAACCACGCTATCCACCCCTCTCTGGCCTTGCGTGGTAGGCAATCGGAGAGGATTTGTATTGTATGAAAGCAATAAAACAGATAAAAATCACAAAATTCACGCTCAGCAACATCATAAAGCTTGAGTGTGTAGAGAATATTAAAACGGTTGACGGAAAGGTCACGGTCTATCTCAAGAAAGATATGACAAACGGGAGACTTGAAGCTAATATGAATCAGTTTCTCGTCCAATTCCAGAATGGAATGTGGCAAGTTTACGGAACCGAAGCTATTAACAACTTATACAAAAACCCAGGAAAGGAGGCTGGTAATCAATGGGGGTAAGAGTAACGCAGACGAAAGTCGAACACGAAGGAATGACCTTCGACTCGAAAGAAGAACTTGGATTCTATCTTTATCTGAAAGAACAGAACGATGTTAGCTGCATACACAGGCAGACGGGGTTCGTTCTTGTCGAGAAGCAGGAGCAATACGTTGTTAAGCACCTGAAAACAAAGGATAAGCTTGTAAAAAAGCTACTCGAATTTCCGGTTATATATCATGCTGATTTCGTTTATCGCAAAGGTGATACGATCATAGTCTGTGATGTCAAGAGTAAATATACTCACTCTTTTCGAGAATTTGTCATCGTCAGAAAGCTTATTGTTCGGAAAATCATCGAGCATAACAAGCGCAGACATGGTGGAGAACCTAAGGTTGTGTTCCTTGAAGCAATAACAAGAGCATTGCCAAAGAAGCAGGGTGGCGGTTTTGAGTTTAAGTTTATCTACAAACCGATTATATGAAGGCTTTAACTACCATAATTTATTTGTTAATTTTATTGTTTGTCGTGTCGGCAGTGGAGATTATAAACCTCTTCTGCCGAGCGTTTTGTGGCAGACGGTTAATAAAATGGTTCGATTATGATGATACTATTGAATAGTTTTCTTCTTACGGTTTTTTCATTTGCAGCATGTGCGTTTATCGCAAAAGCCCTTGGTTGGGATAAGGGAGACTAGTAGTTTAATTTTAAACATTTTATAAATTATGAACAAAGACAAGATTATCGTCAGTGTAGTAATGGACAAGCAGGCTCTTATTGACAGAGCATTCGACATCTCGAAGACTCCTTCTGAGTTTAATGAGCTTAAGAAGGTTATCGATGGCAAAAACCAGTTTGCTCGTGATATCGACGAGATTGATGATGAAGGCAAGAAGGAGAATAATACGAACCTTTTCGCCTTCATCGCATTGGACATCATTCTCAGTGATAACCCGGAACTGGCAATCATCAAGCGTCTCAATTCGCTTGAGGATATCAAGAACTCTTTCCTCGCTAAGATCAAGAAGCTCGATGAGCTCAAGGAGAAAATAAAAAGCGGAGAGGTGCCCGACACTGAAGGTCTCTGTGAGTTGTTGAAAATAATTGAGGAGGGCGAGTAATGGGCGTAGTATCGCAGTCAAGAAATTCAAGCGTGGACGCTGGCGTCGAGTATTAACACATTAATTCATATAACACAATGGTAAAAGAAAAATCAACAATTTCAGCAACCCTCGGTCATGAGTATGAGGACCTGGATGAACGTGAGGACTTCCTCGCCAACAATGCGGACTCTGTTGAGAAAATGGAGTTCATCAAGCGATTCAACTCTGATGAGCTGATGAAAAAGAAGGACCTGTTTGCCCTTCAGTCTGCGCGTGCCTCAGACATCGAGGAAGAAATCAAGGATTTCCGTGAGCAGAAAAAGGCAGAGCTGAAGCCTATCAAGGAAGAGATTTCTTCCCTCCTTAAGGAAATCAAGCAGAAGGGTAGTATGGTTAACGAGAAGGTTTACAAGTTCGTTGACCGTGAAGCAAAGATGACTGCCTTCTATGACAAGGAGGGTAATCTTGTTTCTTCCCGTCCGGCAACACGTGACGAACTCCCTAGCAATGTATACTCAATTAACCGTGATAAGCAGGCTATGTAGTCTGCTTTCGCTTTGTTTTAACTTTTAGACATTTTATATAAAATGGACAATGAAAAAATGCAAGTAAATTTTGCTCCGGGACAGACTTCTGCGGAGCTTGTTATCCGTGAGGTTGGTAATGAGAACCCTTATAAGCTTCCTATCAAGGAACCGCTTAACCTTAAGGTGAACGGCGTCATTACCTGTATCTATGCTTTCCTTGAAAAGCGTTGGGGTACAGAGCAGATTGACAAGGAGCATACGCACATCCTTGTTAATCGAGATGAACTTACCGTTACTCTTGTAACAAACGAGAACGATGAGCGCACTACACAGACTATCGTAGGCTCCATTCAGCTGTCTCGTCAGTTTACGGGATTCCATATCAACGACGGCAAGTTATGGAAACCGGTACAGCTTGGCGACTTCTTCCGTCTCAACCGTTCTTACTTCGAGACGAAGGAGAAGAATATGGAGCTCGTCAATCTCCTCAAGAGTTTTTCGGCAAAGGTTCAGACAACAATCAAGAAGGAGCTCTGCGATAATGGCTCTGTAACTGACAACTACGAGAAGGCTGTAGACTCTAATCTTCCTTCATCGTTCCTTATCAACGTTCCAATCTTCAAGGGCGCCGAGCCTGAGAAGCTTTCAATCGAGACTATCGCTCACGTTGAAGGCAATATGGCATTGCTGACGCTTATTTCTGCTGATGCAGAATGTATCATCGAGGAGTCTCGTGACAAAATCATCAACGCAGAGCTCGACAAGATTCGTAAGCTCTGTCCTGAGATTCCTATTATGGAGGTATAATGAGTAGAATCAATAACATTATTCTAAAACTTCCGCCCGAAACGAGAGAGAAAGTCCTATTACTTAGAGATAAGTATGATATCCTCATGAAACTCGACGCGAACACCTCACGAGAGGTCGCAAGAAAAGCTATCCTGCTGAACTACATTAATGGTTCCGGCAGGAAGCTTTTCAGTGATATACACGAGGATATCAGAAATTCTCCTTCCGGCGAGAAGCAGATCGTTTATACACGATTTAGATATGCAGAGACAATTTAAGTACCTTAATTGGTACGAGTAGTTAATTTCTTAAAATCTATACAAATGGATATAGAACAGTTGAACAAAACACCTCACAACAAAATTTGCGATTTAGCAAGAGACAAGTTCATAGAGGTGTATAATCAGAAATTCGGAGAAGGTGGAGAGGTTTTCTTTGAAGAACAAAAAGCCTTATTTAACGAGGAACTCTTTAACGGTTCGTTCAAGGGATATCTCGAAAAAGCTCCTTCTCTTAACATTCATGACGCATTCATGAATTTGGCGATCAACGGCCTGTCTCTTGAGAAAGGCACGACGACGTTATGCTACCTTATGGGATATAGAAACTACGACGAGAATACCAAGCAATCGACATATACGGCAAAGATTACCTATACCGGATATGGCGAAATTCTTCTTCGTCAAAGGGCTGGGCAGATTGTTAGATGCGACAATCCTGTTGTTGTGTATGATTGTGACGATTTCCGATTCGGAGAGCGAGATGGCCATAAGTTCGTTGATTACGTCAAGACTTATCCAAGACCAGCGAATTCGCTTATTGTCGCATGTTATGTGAAGATTATTCTTCCAAACAATTCCTACGATTACTTTGTTCTTGATCGTGAAGGTGTTGATCGCTTACGTGAGTATTCGGCTAAATTTGGAGGAAAATATCACAATGCTAATGCTCTTTACGGAGGAAACTATGTAGGCAGCGATGGCAGAACGTATTTCAGAGATATTGATACGGGCTTCCTTATCTCGAAGACATGCAAACATGCGTTCAAAAGCTATTCCAAGTTAAAGGTTGGTCTGGGTGCTTTGTTGCAGGCTGACATCGACACGCAGGCTCTACAGAAGCCGTCACAGGAAGCCTTTGGTGCCGGAGACGCCGCACCTAAAGATAAGGGCGTTAAGGTAAATGTTGATGATGGTTCACCATTTTAAAATTGTTATATATGGCAGAAAATACAGAATTGCAGTTGGTACAACAACAAGCCAACAATATTACAAGACAGATTGCAACGCTAAAATCTGATACGGAAAATGCGGTGCAAGCCAACAGGAAATCTTATGAGGCATGCGTGAATGCAGGTGAGTCTCTGTTGTTTGATATTGGCGTTTCCGGAATGAACGATGCTCTTGACGAGAGAGCCGCTGAGTTTATCAAGAAAGCTAAACTGACAGAGAAAGCAATGACGGAGAAACGTAAGGGTGTTACCCAAGTGTTCGATATTGTCCGTAAGGGTTTTACTATGATGGAGAACCTTATCTCTATCAAGAACACCGATTCTGTTGTCTATAAGATTCAGGAGAAACGCAACGAGTATGCGGCATACAAGCTTGAACAGCAGCGTAAGGCTGAGCAGGAACGCCTGCGTCAGGAGCGCATCAAGGAGGCCAAGATTAAGCTGAAGACTGACACGATTGATATCTTGAACAATCTCCTCACAGAGCATTCTTCTGCTGCGATCAACTCACTTAATAACACGTTCTCTCTTCTCACCCTTGATAACAAGGATGAAGTTAAGAAACGTATTACAGAGTGTTCTGATGTTCTTGACCTCGGACATCTTTTCGTTAATAACAAGCCTTCATACTCTTCCGAAATTGACGAGAATGATGCCAAGGAGATTATGAATGGAGCCTACAAGGAGGTTTCCGCTTCTCTTCTTGCATCTTATAAGCAGACCGTTAATGCTACGCGTGATGAGCTTCTTATGAAGTTTGATTCCAAGGTCTCTGAGCTTCTTGAAATCAAGAGAGCCGAAGAGGAGCGCAAACGTAAAGAGGAGGAAGCTCGCAAGGCTGAGGAAGAGCGTAAGCGCAAGGCTGAGGAGGCTGCAAGAGCTGCCGAAGAGGAGCGCAAGAAGCAGGAGGAAATTCAGCGGGTCAAGGATGAGGAAGAGCGTAAGCGCAAGGAGGCAGAGCTGAAAGCTGCTGAGGCTGAACGCAAGGCCAAGGAAGCAGAGCTGAAAGCTGCCGAGGAAGAGCGTAAGCGTAAAGAGGCGGAAGCTGCCGCTGCTGAGGCTGAACGCAAGGCCAAGGAAGAGGCTATCCGTAAGGCTGATGAAGCCGCAAAGGAAGAGCAGCAGAGAAAGCTTGCAGCTGAGCAGGAGAAGCGTGATGCAGAGAATGCAGCCCAGCACGCTACTGCACAGGCTCAGTCGCTCTTTGCCCAGACCTCGGTTGGAGAAACCGGCAAGCAGAAAATCAAGGTAACAAAACGTCTTGTTGTTACCGACAAGAATGCCTGGCTCGACATCATTCAGCAGTGGTGGACGATCGAAGGCTCCAAGATGTCTCCAGACAAGCTTGCTTCTAAGTTGGAATTCATGCGTAAGGCTTGTGAGAAACAAGCAAACAGCGAAGAAGAATACATCGTTTCTCCTTATGTCAAATATGAGGATGAGGTAACAGCTAAGTAATATGGCAGAGCAACCGTTTGACCCTTATTATTCACGTGGTGAGGTCTCTAATTCAGACCTCACTGCGTTGAAGTTCGCTCTGAACCCACAACTCAACTTCGTGAAGGAAGAGGATAAGAGAAAGGCATTCCATCTTGGAACTCTTGTTGATGCTCTCGTTACTGAACCCGAAAAGTGTAATCACTACGCTATGACGGTAGATGATGAGAAATACACAGAGAAGGATTGGAAATGGGGATTAGACAGACTTGCAGTTTTAAAAAAACAGGCAACAAAGGATAGATTTCTTGATTTTGTTCTGAAAAATGCGGTCGGTCAGAAAACATTCATCAATCCGCACATGAAGATGGAATACCAAGGTTTCGAGTTTGAACTACCTGTACGATGTAAGTTCGACTGGTGGCTCGGCGAGTTCGGCGGTGATTTGAAGACCACCGCAGCTACGTCACAGGAACAATTTGAGGCTCAGATCGATTTCGTAGATTGGGATAGAAGCCGTGCATGGTATATGGACCTTACGCACAGTATAGACCCAAGATACGGGAACCAGGACTTTATCTTTGCGGTCTCCAAGACCAAGAAGAAAGTATTCTATAAGAAGATTGAACGTGGTGACGAGTTGTATTTGCGTGGTAGGGAGAAGGCTCTTGAGTGGGCTTTCAGAATGTGGTGTTTATTATAATTTATTATTATGTCAGATAAACCGAAATTATACGATTATCAAGAAGAAGGTGTGCGCATGGAGCTTGCCATGAAGCGCTGTATCAATGGCGATGACATGGGAACCGGTAAGACGGTTCAGTCTATCGTCGCCATTGAACGTGCAAAGGCAACCCCTTGCCTTGTTGTTTGCCCTGCCGCACTTAAGGTTAATTGGGAACGAGAGATAAAGAAGTTTACGAACCTCCGACCTCTCATTCTTACCGATTCCGTCAATGCGACATACGGATATCATCTTACTAAGATGAACCTGTATGATGTAGTGATATGTAATTACGAGTCGCTCGCAAAATACTTCGTCGTAAGCCTTGGCCCGAAACCGTTACGGCTGAAAAACTTCCTGTTCCGTGATGAACTGAAGATTATCAAGTCTGTTATTATCGACGAGTCTGCAAGAGTCAAGGATCCATCAACAAGGCAGTCTAAAATCATCATGGGATTGTGCCAGGGTAAGGAGTATATCTATGAGCTTACAGGTACGCCAGTTGTCAATCACGCAACAGACCTGGCCTGCCAGCTTGCTATCCTCGGTCGTCTGAACGACGAGTTCGGAGGGTTTGGCGAGTTCTGCAACAGATACGGTGAGAACGAGAATCTTGAAGAGCTTAACCGGAAGATACACGAAACGTGCTACTTCCGCAGAGAAAAGAAAGATGTTCTCAAGGATTTGCCGGATCTGACCAGAACGACCATTAGTGTTGCCCTCGACCCGGAAACGCAGGAAGAGTACGATACCTGCCAGAAAGACCTGCTCACGTTCCTTCTCGAATACAAGAGCTGCTCCGAGGAAGAGGCTAGGAAAAAGCTGAGAATGAAGGCTCTTGTCAGGTTTATGAACCTTCGTTCAATATCCGGGCGAGGGAAGATGAAGGCGACTATAGAGTTTCTCCATGATACCGAAGAACAGATAATCGTATTTGCCGAGCATCGTGATGTCGTTAGTGCAATCAAGAAGGAATTCCCAGATGAGGTTTGCACCGTAACCGGTTCCGATAGCCAGCAGCAGAAGCAGTGGGCTATTGATTCTTTTCAGGCTAGAAAAAAGAGAATCATCATCTGCTCCATCAAGGCAGCCGGCGTAGGCCTTACGCTTACGGCTTCTTCCAATGTGGTGTTCGTCGAGCTCCCATGGACGATGGCAGACTTATCGCAGTGTGAATGCCGCGCCTATCGTAACGGCCAGAAGAATGCGGTCACATCGTGGATTCTTATGGGTGCAAATACAATCGACGGCTATCTTTATAGCTTGATTATGAAGAAAGGCTCAATAGCATCAAAGGTTACGGGAGAACAGGACTCAGCTATCAAGGATGCCGCTTATTTTGACGAGCTGGCCGATTTGGTTTTGCAAAATTCTTTAAATAAAAAATAATGGAAATTCAAGGAAAGGTTATTGCCGTTTTGCCTGAAAGAAGCGGTATCTCTCAGAGAGGAGAGTGGAGGTCTCAGACTTATGTGATAGAAACACAAGAGCAATATCCTAAAAAGATGGCTTTTGATGTTTTTGGAGGTGATAGAATTGTTAATTTCGGCATTCACCTCGGTGAGGTTATCAATGTTAGCTTTGATATTGATGCACATGAATATCAGGGTAGATATTTCAATCAGATTCGTGCTTGGAATGTTACTAAGGTGTCACAACAAGCTGCTGCACAAGCATCAGCAGGTGTAGCACAGCCAGCTGCACCTTATACCCCACCTGCACAACCGCAGCAACCACAATCATATGGCTCCATCTTCTGATGGCTTACCCTTCTTATCGTGTAGAATTAATCAAACGATCATTCAACGCTTATGTGGTTCAACCTGAAAAATGCGTTTGAACTGGAAACGTTTAGGACAAAAGTAGCCGAGTTGGAGAACAAAGGCGCGATGGTAGAGCTGAAAGAGAAACGTGGACGTTCTTTGAATCAGAATGCCTATCTTCATTTACTCCTATCTGCATTCGGCCTCCAATACGGCTACACCCTAGACGAAGTTAAGACGCATTTCTATAAGCTGGTAGTGAACAAAGATATATTCCTTAGAGAAGGGATTGATAAATTTACAGGAGAATGCTATAAGTATCTCCGTTCTTCTGCCGACCTCACGAAAGACGAAATGAGCAAATCAATTTCTGATTTCAAAGTGTGGGCAAAAGAAGAAGCTGGATTTGATTTTCCTGATTCTGATGAATATATCGCACTACTTCATATTCAACATGATATAGAAAGACAACAAAATTACATACAATAGCTTATGATGTTACCGACTAACATACGTCAGAAGTCTATCGAATTGTTTCCTAATGACGCAGAGAAACAGAAAATATTTCTTATGGGTGCTGCATTCTCGTTAGGAAACGATTTGTCGGATTTCGAGATTACTACAGGACAAAAACAAGAAGAATATTATCCTTGCAAAGAGGCTCTTGATATGTGGCTTGCATACAAGAAAGAAAAGCGTCAGACTTACAAGCCACGTGGTCTCGCGGCTCTTAAAAAGAAACTTCTACAGTTGTCAAATGGAAATCCTGAATACGCAAAGGTTATCGTTGAGTATTCTATGGGCAACAACTACACTGGGTTGTTCGCTCCTAAAAATAATGGTGTAAACAGTTATGAACAACAGCAACGAACTTTCAACAAGATCAACTCAATCCTTGCCGGATGAGTATAAAAAAGCAATCGAAGAATTTGGCGCACAATACGCTTTGTTCTTAAATAAATACCCGACTCTTCAGAAGCGAATCAGCAGTGTTCCTACGGTATACGACTCTGTAAAGAACGGCGGTCTTTCGTTTGTGGAAATCGATAAGTATTTCAAGGATGGGGCAAGCGAATGGTGGATTAAAACAATGGTCATAGACTTATTTATGGTCCTTGGCGCGTTCGATGTCACTACTCCTTACCAGTTTAAGGCGATTGCTCAGAGAATCAGGCAGGAGTACTACCATGTTACACCTAGCGAGCTCACAAGGTTCTTCTACGAGTTCTCGATGGGCGAGTATGGAGAAATCTATGTCGGTAAGACCGTGAATCCTCAGAGACTTTTTATAGCTCTCGAAAAGTATATGTGCAATGTATACGAAAAGAGAGCCGAAATAGACAGCCAGAGAAACCTCGACAAGCAGAAGATAGAGTATGAGAAGGCTAAGATGAACGCTATATCCTACGAAGAGTATTGTTTAAGGAAAGGCGTTGATCCGAAAGAATCACCTCTTGAAGAACTAAAACAAAAACTTGAAAAAGAATCAAAACGAGACAAAAATGGCGGACGTAAGTAAAATGGCAGAGGAATGGCTTAGTGAGCATCCTGATGCGACAAAAAAAGAAATATGGATGGCCGGTTATTGGAAATCTACCGATAACTGGTGCAACCGAACCAAGTAAATTTTAGAATTATGGCAGAAAGAAAAGTAAAACCAGAAATCATGCATTTGATGATTCTTGATAACTGTGACCACAAATGCAATCTATGTTGTAATAAGATGTACGATATAGACAAAATTCCTGTAGCTACAGTAGAAGAAATGAAAACAGTTCACACCGTTTGTATTACTGGTGGCGAGCCGTTTATGAGCAATATTAACATCGATAGATTTGCTTTTAACCTTAAAAAACAATTTCCAAATGTCGAAAATGTATACGTTTATACATCTGGTAGCGCATTTGTGCTTAACATCAACAAATTTGGATATAATTTTTTGGATGGTATCAATTTCGCGCCAAAGACAAAGGAAGATTGGGAACAGCTTAAATACGCATCGGCACATCTTCGTGAAGACATAAGAGAAAGCATCCGTACAAGGAAGAGTAATCGTCTATATGTTTTCAAAGAGCATGTTGACTTGTTTGAGAATAATTATAAATACATCGCCAAGAAACTGAATCTCAATGTTCTTTACAGAACGTGGGATAAGGAGTTTAAAACTCCAGACAATGAGATTTTCAGAAGATTACCAATACTTTTAAATTAGTTAATTATGGTAGAAAGAAAAAGTAAAATCGCAGAAGTTACTAACGCAACAACAAAGCAGGCAGCAGTATTCATTGTTGTCTATTCTTGGGTTATAGTGAGAAACATAGGAAAGGCGATCAACAGGTCGGTATACAAACTACCATGGCTGTTTGTCGTACTTTCAATAGTGATATCAACGATTGTTAGCATTGTTTTTATCGGCAAGGCAAGAGCGGAACGTGATAGTTACAACAAGAAACTTGTTCACGCGACGCAGTTGCTTGATAGTTATAAGAATACGTACGGAGGGGGAGAGAACAAGTAATGGAAAACTGGAATCCAAACACATCAAGAAGACCTGTCCTTTCAGAAATACCGATTGCCGTACCTGACCAGAAAACGGTTGACCGAATGACTTCCCTATACTATCTTATGATAGGCTCTCTCTCTACGATAACTCAGACGGCTATCAAAGACCTGTATGACGAACTATATCAGAGAAAGGATCTGTTCAAGTTCAAGCTTAAACTTAGAATCAAAGAAGCTTTCTCTCGTTCGAATCAGCTCATTATGACGTTCAAGAAATATACATCTGAAATATCACAATATGACCTCTGGCTCGATATAACGGACTGTATGGAAGATGAACTTAAGAATGATGTGAGAAATCTGTATTATGTTACAGATAACATTCTTCTTAAGAACAATATCAAGGAACATAGATTACAGACGCTTGCTTGTATAGCTTACAACCTGTCTATCATGCTTCATGGCATGAGTCAGAGATACGACGATGTTATGAAGGATGCCGGAGTAGGAACGGCAAATATCAAGCCGAGCGAAATGTTCCTTGGCCCAATGTACGGCATGTACACCTCTATGAAAGAGGTGGCGGCTATGATTATAACCGATAAGGATGCTGAATATTTTAAGGACGGGGATCAGATTTATACCGCACTCCAGGTTATAGCAATGAAGGTGTGTGACTTGGAGCGCATAGAGAAAGCTGCTGATGAAGGGCTGAAACTGAATGGGGTTGACTATAACGGAGAATTGCACAGAAATAACTCTTTCACTCCATGGACAGGAATACAGGTCAACTTCCTGGCAAGGAACTATGAAGATATGACGGACAAACAGCTTGCTAAGGCTCTCGGCCGTTCTGTCGGGTCAATTAAGGCAAAAATGAGACAACTTAAACTTAAAAGGAAAAATTAAAACGTAAAGAACAATAGCTTATGGAAAATTTACCTGTAGGTTCTGAAATTACATTAAAGGTGGTTGAGACAGAGGAAGAAGAATGTAATGGCTGTTTCTTCGATGAGTTGTGTGGTGATATTTATAATGTTATTTGCAAAGATTTTAATTGTAGCGCAAGTACCAGAAAAGACGGAAAGAATGTTCAATTCAAAAGAGTGAAATAATATGGCTACAGCAAACTTTGAAATTGGGAATAAAGAATTTGAGGTACGTTTTATACGTGAATCAGGTTATCCTCCAACAAAGGATGAACGTGGTTCTTCATTGATTGAGTATGATGTAACGACATACAAAGATAATCAGCCAATGATGAAGAAATTCAATCAAAAGAAACGAGTTTATTTCGACCTTGAAGGTAATGTTTATAAGGATAAGCAGAGCAACAAGGTGTGGTTCAATTTTTATAAAGCAAGTTAATGATTATGGAAACAAAGATTAACATAGCAGAAATCCTTAAGGATAAACCGCAAGAAACTAAGTTATATGACTTGTTATGAGAGCAATGGTAATTTAGGATATGCAAGTATTGCAACTACTGCTTATCTTGGGAAGACGTATGTAAATCAAGGCTATCCTATACGTAGAACATTTCAAATTCAATTTGAATTACCAGATAAATAAAGTAACTAACCGCCTTCGGGCATAAATAGATAGAATATGACAGAAATAGAATTATACAACGAATTACAGAATGTAGAAGGTTGTTTAAAGATTGTGGATTCACAAATATCAGAGCTTCGCAAAAAGAAGAATGATATAATGAACGACTTTCTAAGTTTGTTACCTTTTCAGGAAGGTGACAAGGTGAAAGATAAAGATGGCAATATCTTTATCATAGAACGTCTAAAAGATGCTATTTCGCTTGGCAAGAATGAAATCAAGGTTCATTTTCTTATTCGAAAAATAAAGAAAAACGGAGAACCTTACTATTACGCAAACGAAGCTTGGGGAATTGATTATTTCTCACTTATGAAAGTAGAAGAGTAACTAATCATCCGCAATGATATAAATAGATAGTAATATATGAGTTTTGAAGTTCCTAAATATCGTTTGCTGGCTTTATTAAAAGCCGAGGCAGAACTTAAACTATTAGAGGATTATGGAGTTGACAACTGGGATTGGTATGAAAATGCAATAAATGATGTATTTAATGATGGCAAAGGTGCTGTTAACAATCTTTCGTATAATGAACTCCTTAGTGAGTTTAAGGAAATAGAGTAACTAACCGTCCTTATAGGACATAAATATAAGAAATATGAAAAAATTTATTGGTACAAAGGTCATTATGGCAGAGCCTATGACTATGACAGAAGCACAGAAAGTGCTTGGTAGAGAACTGAAGCCAGTAACCGTTGAGGAAGATGGCTACTTAGTAGAGTACAAGGACGGATATAAGTCTTGGTCTCCTAAGAGTGCGTTTGAGGAAGCCTATCGTGAAGTAGGCTCTGTTAACTTCGGTGGTGCTATTGACTTACTGAAGGCTGGTCTTGCTGTAAGACGCAAGGGATGGAATGGTAAGGGATTGTTTATCGTAAAGCAAGTACCTTCTCATATCACTGGTGAAATCATCCCCAATATGCAGTCTCTCCCTCCGTCTGCCAAGAACATCTTGATGAGCCGTGAGAATCCTCACATTGACTACACTAACCAGATGCTCATTATCAATACGGATGGTAGGGCTGATTCATGGGTTCCTTCTTCATCAGATGTATTTGCGGAAGATTGGGAGGTCGTAATAGAGTAACTAACCACCCTCTCCCTTTTACAGGAGAGGGTAAAAAGAAGAGAATATGGCAAAAATGAATGTAACAGAAAAGGACTTTGAAGCTTTCTTTCAAGCTACAGAATCTCTTATGGCTATGTCTGGTACTTTAGATGAAGGCTTTGATGAAGAGGCTTATGCTATAAACAGACAGTTCAAAAGTTTCAAGCGAAGATACTTAAAGGCAAAGGAGGAAAATAAGAAATGAGCAAAGAAAAAGCAATAGTTCACATTAATAATGTTTCCAAGATGATTGGCTCAAAAAGGATAAAATTGAGTGAAGGTATGGCAATTCATATTCAAAACGAGTTAGTCTTGGCACTTAAAGAGTTGGAGGATTGAGTATGAAAGTATATATTGTTATTACAGAAGAGTATGACATTGGTATCAGTGATTTTGAAAGGAAGGGTGTCGAAGTGTTTAAGGACCCAGCAAAAGCTATTGGTTACTATTGCAGTAATAAGCCTGCTGAAATACTAATAAAAGAGTTGGAGGATTAAGTATGAATCGTAAAGAAGCAACAGAGCTACTGCCTATTATTCAGGCATACGCAGAAGGAAAAGAAATTGAAATTTTTGATAAGACTACAAAAATGTGGAAAACTGCTATGCTACCACATTTTGACTGTGATTCAAAAAATTATCGCATCAAGCCAGAATCAAAACACCGTCCTTTTAAGGATGCAGAAGAGTGCTGGACTGAAATGCTGAAGCATAAACCGTTTGGGTGGGTGAAAGATAAGAAAGATGTGCATCTTCGTGTCTTAATTACTGCCGTCGATGATGATACATGCGGAATGTCATTAAATGGAAATGCCGCATGGTCTTTATCTGGAATTATGGATTTATTCACCTTTGTCGATGGTACTACATTTGGCGTAAAAGTGGAGGAATAGTTATGGCACTACCTAAAAATTATAGTATATGGCTTGCCGTTGATTATGATGGTATAGAAAAAGCTTTTTGGAATAAACCAAAAAGATGTGAGAAACATGGAGAATGGTGGGGTGATAAAATGGTTCTTCCGTATGGAAGCGTTAAGAAGCTCATCGGAAGAGAATTGTCTTGGAGCGATGAGCCGGTAGAACTTAAAGAAGAATAGCTTATGTATAGACCGATTACAATGTATCAGATTGTCTGTGATAGATGCGGAGAAGTATTTGGCGGTACAGATACTTGTTCTGCACTATTCAGCAACAAAGAAGTCGATATTGGTGACTACTCTGATTGGGAAATGATAGATGGCAAACACTATTGTCCCGATTGTTATGAAGTAGAAGTTATAAACGGAGTGTATAATGTTAAAGCAAAGGAGAAATAGATATGGAAGTATTAAAAGACATAAGTCAGTTAACAAAAGGTTGTGGAGTGACATTTATTAAAAATGATAATTTCCACTTCTACGAGTACCTTATGGTACACCCTAATCGTGAAACCTATTATCTTTTTATAGATAACTGGACGCAAAACGTTGTACGAATACACGTCAGCGAACTCTTAAATGGAGATTACTATATAGGTAAATATGATACTGTTTTCGTTAATAAAAAGATGATAGAATTTTATAAACGTATGATCCGCTGTCACGAGAATAGAATTAAAAAGAAGTAGTTAAAAAGAAATAAGAAATGAAGAAGGAAATATTTGACTTCTCGGGGGCTCTGAGAAGAATGAAGGAGGGGAAGAAAGTGAGAAGGGTAATTTGGGAAGAATGTGGAGCTTATATCCATATTGTCTCTGAGACTATTGTGGCTGTATGCGATGGACAATTCTTTCCTTGTGTTTTCAAAGATTCTGAGGATATACTTGCAACAGACTGGGAGGAGGTGTAAAGATGAAGAAGAAAACATTGACCCTCAACGTCAGCAAGCAATGGTTCGACATGATTGTGACTGGCGAAAAGACAGAGGAGTATCGAGTTATTAAACCATATTGGGTAACACGATTGTTTCAAAATAACAGCAATGTTGCTGATGTGAAAGATTTGGCTTCGTGTTTGGCAGGGAGAACAGATTTGCTTAAAGGATATATTAATACGCAGAGAATTATATTGAAGCCATATACCCACGTTCTCTTCGTTAAAGGCTATCCGAAAGGTAATAAGCCATCTGTCGAGAAGGAGATAGAGAGTATCACCATCGGTAAGCCTAAGAAGGGCTTATGTCCCGACAAGTGGCTTGATACTGAGTTTTTCATCATTAAGTTTAAGTATAATATGGAAAACAAAAGATGTTGTGGTAACTGCCTTTGGATGGGATGCGAAGACGCTTACGGCGTAGGATGGTGTTGTAATAACGATCATGAATCATCTTGCGACCAAGTATGTGATGAACATGAATTTTAAACTTTAAATATTAAAATGGAAAATAACAATTTAACATTAGACGAGTATCAGCAGTTAGCTCTAGAGACTGCTATTTATCCTAACCCTATCATTTATCCTACATTGGGACTTACAGGTGAAGCTGGTGAAGTTTCCGATAAGGTTAAGAAAGTGTTGCGTGATAACGATTCTGTTTTTACAGAAGAAAAAAAGTTAGAAATTGCTAAAGAGATTGGTGATGTACTATGGTTTTGCGCAACACTTTCTCGCGATATTGGATTCAAATTTAGTGATATAGGAAAAATGAACTATGACAAACTTCACTCTCGCCAATTAAGAGGAAAGTTGCATGGTAGCGGTGATAACCGTTAGTTTATGGTATGGTACTCTAAAGTAAAAGGTCTTACAGAGAAAGTAATTGAGTTATATCCAACGATGTCTTCAAGGGAAATAGCAGAGATTACAGGATTTGCCAAGACTACTATAATTCGGTGTGCTGCTAAGAATCATCTTAGGCACACCGAAGAAACACAGAAAAGAATAGATGAATACGTAAGACAACGGAGGTCTTCTGGTAGAAAATCATACGACTATTCTAAATTGAGCAAGCAGATTACTCATACAAGAAAGATGGAATCGTGGCGTGTAAGAAGTGGTCTAAAACAAAATACAAAATATAAAGTTCGTATCACTCCCAAGCGCATACAAAATGCAATGTATCATCTTAGGCAAAAGTATTGTTATTTCTATGAAACTGTTGACAAAACTGTATTATATTACGATTCGCAAACAAGACGTGTGAAAAACGAGAATTACTATACTGAAAAGTATGGAATCTCTTTTATCCAGGCTGACGAATAACTTCTGCGCTGATCATGTTATATGTTCAAGGGGTGGCTACACATTGCGTGCGGTCACCCCTTTTTGTTTGTAATCAACTAAATAAAAACATTAGAAAAACTAAGAACGTTTAATGTAGCTTTAACTTCCAGTATATCCAACCTAAAAATGCGAGAACGCCTATGAAAAGACAAACTGATGCAATCTTACCTATATTCAAGAATGCTTTATCAGTCTTTGATAATTGTTTCTCGGTTTTAACTTTGTATGGTATAGAATCTCTTACTATAACGGTATCTGATTTATTCCTATACACAAATCTATCACGATACTTAATGCTATACTTGTCCTTAAATACTGTATCCCCTCTGATAAGGACAGATATACTGTCGTGAACCCACAAGGAGTCCGTTTTCATAAGGGTGTCCGTCTTGTTTACGTATCTGTCCCTATATTCTGTAACAGGAACATACCTTACGGTCGTACACTTACAGAACATTGACATTACGAAAAGAATGACGGCGACAGCCATAATCACCCTTAGAATTTTATCAACCATTTTCATATATTAAAGCATTAATCCTGTTTAACTAACCATTTTTGAATTTTTTGTTCTGAGGCCTTGTCTGGCAGATACGATCAATGAAATATTTCCTTCCCAGTGCAAAATAAAAGGAGCAAGTTTGTTACAGTTTGCCATCTTTATTTTCCTCCTCGTTTTTATCAAATTCGTGATTCAATCTCTCAAGAATAGGCTTCCAGTAACTCGGCAATGCCTTCGCAAACTCAAACCTCAGAATGTAATAAATAACTCTGAATGAGATGTTTTTAGGGTATGCCTTAATGAGATTTTTAAACGCATTGCATATATACACATAGCAGA
>ERZ1034687.19-NODE-19-length-98477-cov-64.906474_pt1 | contig 98477 bp, 94 predicted proteins | sample MGYA00520704_ERZ1034687 | MGnify/ENA primary metagenome ERZ1034687 (study PRJEB33766, sample SAMN09781762) | gut metagenome | biome: gut microbiome | host: Homo sapiens | place: Madagascar | study: EMG produced TPA metagenomics assembly of the PRJNA485056 data set... | reverse complement strand
GGGCTGTTGATGGCGGCATCGCCGGCCTGACCTTTGGAATGTCCATGGGAACCACTCTGGCAGGAAAAATTGCCGTCAGCGCAGCCGTCGGTGCCGCCACGAGCACCGCATCAAGCACCGTCGGCCAGCTTGTTGAGAGCGGCAGCGTGGATGCCAGGGAGGTCGCCACCGACGCGGCGGTCGGAGCGGTTGTAGGAGGTGCCTCACGGGTCTTTCCATTTAATACCTTAGAAAATGCGAACAAAAAAGCGACGAGCCATCTTAGCCCATCAAATTATGTTGAGACAGCGAGAAAAGATGTCAAGAAAGAATGGAGAGCCACAGGTAAAGGGCTAAGCGGGCAGTCCGCAAGGGCAGAGTTCCGCAAAGAAGTTTCAGATAGAGCTAATAACTTGTATAAAGTTGATGTCCTGCTGATTGATTCCGGTTACAACATGGCCGGTTATACTGTAAATAATGTTGTTCAGATGGAAGCTAGCCATCTCATACAAAAACAAAATGACAAGAGGGACTAGGTATTATGAAGTCAAAATGCAAACCGATAGTTTTGTCGAAAAAGGACAAAATAAAAACTATAGTATTTGGTTTAATCATTTGTTACTTACTTGTGCTTTTTTTCATCTGCACCTTGATTCGTGATTATTGCAAAAATCATTTATCGAGTGATATTGTATGGATTATTCTACTATCTATAGCAGCAACCATTATTACAATAATTTCCATCCGGAATTTCAAAAGCATATTGTCATTCCCAGACTGGAAATTAGTAATTGACCAGAAAGGTATTTATAGCATGGACAAGGTGGGGGAATTTCGTGTTGAATGGATGTACATAGAAAAAATTATCTTTGTTTACTGGGAAGGTAAGGTGCTTAGCATGGAAGTTATAACCAGCATCGGGAAACATAAGGAAATAGATTTAAGCCTTATCGAACTATATGCATCTCCGCTAAAAAAAACAATAAGTACTTTTTCATGTGGTAAATGTGAAATGGTTTTTGTTAAACTGTACGGAGAATATGGAAAAAATAAAGCTTTGTCCAAAGGTAATCTAGTTCACACCCACAAAGATAAAAAAAGAAGATCTCATTCTTGACGAGCGAAAAAATCACCTCGGTAAACTTGTAGAGTATCATGTCGTGTCCTGCCATGGCAAAAGCCAGATGGGACACGATTGTGTATTTTAGTCTAAGTCTGCCTGATGGTCATTCGTTCAGGATAGTTGTTTTCTAAAATGGTTTTCCGCATTGTGTAGGAAACGGCAAGGCATGCTGTAAGTGCTTATATGCCCGATAGCCGTACCCATCAATTACAGCATCGTACATGAGTCTCTGCCACAACAGAGACTTAAAGATCCGGCTGGGAACCGACCGCAGGAGGTTCGGCGGTGATGTCTCCTCGATGGAGTGGAGGTCCGGTGCCGGCACCGGAACCCGCAGCTACGATTTCGCCTATGACGGCCTCGGCCGCCTTGTGTCGGCGGACTACGGCGAGTACGGGGACCATGTCGTGGGCTACGGCACAAGTTACAGCTACGACAATATGGGAAATTTATTATCTTTGTCCCGCGAGGGCGACATGACCTCCTCGCTCAAGGGCATCGTGGACAATCTGTCAATGACATACGACGGCAACAGGCTCGCGTCCGTGTCGGACTCCGCCCAGGCTCCGTCGGTGACGGGCTCGGCGGACTTCCGCGACGGGGTGTCAGAGGTCGTGGAGTACACCTACGACAGGAACGGCAACATGACGTCCGACCTGAACAGGAAGGTCTCCCTCATCTCCTACAACAGGCAGAACCGGCCCGCCAGGATGAGACACGCCGGCGGTACGGAGACGTTCACCTATCTCCCGGACGGCACAAAGCGGGGAAGGACGGTCCTCGGGAAGGACAGGTTCCTGTCCCGGACCGAGTACCGCGGCAATCTGGTGTGCGCGGACGACACCCTGAAGTACATCCTGTTCGACGGCGGCCTGATCGCCATGGACGGCGCCAGCCCGGAGTACCTGTTCTTCCTGCGCGACCATCTCGGCAGCGTCAGGGTCGTCGCCAGGCCGGACGGCAAGGCCGTGCAGGTGAACCACTATTACCCGTACGGCATGGCCTTCGCCGGCGGCAGGATGTCCGGCAACGCCGAGGCGCATCCCGTGACAGGCGAGGGAGGGAACGTGATCGACGGGGACCTGGAGATCGGAGGCGGGACCGGCGGCATGGAGCTGGCGAGGCCCGGCGCCTCGCAGCCGTACCGCTTCCTCGGCAACGAGCTGTACACATCCAACTCCCTCGGCCTCTACGACTTCAGCGCCCGCATGTACGACCCCGCCCTCGGACGCTTCCTCTCCGTGGACCCGATGGCGGAGACATGTCTCAATATGACTCCATTCGCTTATTGTGGCAATAATCCTATAATTCGAGTAGATCCGGAAGGCGAAATCTGGCATATTGTTGGAGGTGCGGTAGTCGGAGCTGTCTTAGAAGGAGGCTCCGCGCTCATACAAGGAAAAACAGGCAAGGAAATCGCTGCGGCTGCCGTTAGAGGTGCCATTGAAGGAGGAGTGGTAGCCGCTACCGGAGGTGCTGGGTTAATGGTGGGCATTATCTCCAATGCTGGAGCATCAGTCGTAGGAAGCGCAGTGGAACAAGTGATTGCTAATGATGGCGACATTGATGTCAAAGTAGTGGGGAGAGATGCGCTTGTATCAGGTGGTCTTTCACTAGTTACCGGGAAAACCTCTGAAGCATTAAAAAAGGCTGTCGAAAAAACTGTGTCTAACCCATCATTTAAGCAAACAGTCAAAAAATCAGTTACCGATGAATTTAAAACATTAGGACGGAAGGAGAGTAAATCCACTATTGATAGAGTCGTTGAGAATAAAGTGAGACAGATCACCAAAGAAGAAACGAAAAATGTTGAGTATCTGATAAACTTTTCAAATTACTCTGCTCTTGCCACAAGTGGGTACATCTTTAACAACGAGTAAAGGCTCAATTATGATTGACTATAATAGATATATTTTGACCTCCAAGGATTCTGCGTTAGAAAGTATAATAAGTAATGCATTGCTTTTATCTATTCAGATTGTATTGCTAGTCTTCTCATCTAAATGGATGGGGGCGATTAACAAACTTAATGTTGGTATTTTCATATGTTTGCCAATAACGGCGATCATAATGATATGGAATATTTATTCGTATTATCATGATGAGACAGACATTAAATTAGAACTATCCAGCAAAGGTATAATGATGAAAGACGTGGCCTGTACATACAAAATATGCTGGGATGATATCCGCTGTTTAAGACTAGATATGGGGCAGTGTGATATTGCTGTCGAATTACGCAACACTGGCAAAAAGCATGAATTTAGTTTGAGTCTATATTCCATGAATCCTTATCAACTGCTCTCTGCGATAGAATTCTTCTCAAAAGGTCATGATATAGCAATTAACGTCAAATCAAAATTGTGGATGCCATTTCATTGTAATCCTTTCCATAACGGATTTAGACGCGACTAGCTCCGATAATTGTTTACTGGGGAGGGCAACTAAAAAGTCAACGACTTGAGGTTGCCCTCCTTTTTTGATAAACGATCGCCCTATGACAGCGTATTGCTACGGCGTAATCTACAGTTACGACAATATGGGGAATTTATTATCTTTGTCCCGCGAGGGCGACATCGTCGGCCCTTTCGTAGTGAACGATGTCAGCGGCGGAAGTGAGGAGATGTGGTCGCTGCTTGGCCGGCTTCATCTGCCGTACATCGCCATGCACACCCGTGGCACTCCAAAGAATATGCAGAGTCTCACCGACTATGACAATGTCACCGAGGCTGTCCGTGAGTTCTTTGAAGGGATAGCCGCCGAGGCGGATCGGCACGGGGTGAAGGATTTGATTCTGGATCCCGGTTTCGGTTTCGCCAAGACCGTGGAGCAGAACTGGCAACTGCTGCGTGAGATGGCTGTGTTTCAGGAGTTTGACAAGGATATTCTCGTAGGTCTTTCCCGCAAGAGCTTCCTCTTCAGGCCTCTGGGCATCACTCCGGCTGACGCATTGCCTGCCACACAGGTCGCCGACTTCATCGCCCTACAAAACGGTGCGGACATCCTCCGCGTCCATGATGTCGCCGAGGCTGTCCGCACTGTAAAACTTTATCGTCTTTTTAATCAAGCGTCTGCTTGATTTCTGTGATCACGAACGCCTCGATATTGTCCCCGACCTTCAGGTCGTTGAACTTGTCGATGCCGATACCACACTCCATTCCGGCGGAAACCTCCTTCACGTCGTCCTTGCCCCTCTTGAGCGAGGCGAGCTCGCCGGTGTAAACCACGATACCGTCACGGATAAGCCTGCACTGCGCCGTCTTAGCGATCTTACCGTCCCTGACAAGACAGCCGGCGATCGTTCCGACCTTCGAGATCTTGAAGGTCTGCTTGACCTCCGCCGTTCCGGTGATCTCCTCCTTCTTGATAGGCTCAAGCATACCTTCGATACCGTCCTTCACATCGTTGATGGCGTCGTAGATGACGGAGTAGAGACGGATTTCGATTCCCTGCTCGTCGGCCAGTTTCCTTGCGTCCGTGGAAGGACGTACCTGGAATCCGATGATGACCGCATCCGAAGCCTCGGCCAGGATCACATCGGACTCGGAAATCGCTCCCACAGCCTTGTGGATCACATTGACACGAACCTGCTCGGTTGAGAGCTTGATGAGGGAATCTGAGAGAGCCTCCACCGATCCGTCCACGTCACCCTTCACGATGACGTTGAGTTCCTTGAAGTTGCCGATGGCGATCCGTCGTCCGATCTCCTCAAGGGTCATGTGCTTCTGAGTCTTGATGCCCTGGATTCGCAGGAGCTGCTCACGCTTGTTGGCGATTGCCTTGGCCTCCTTCTCGTCGCTCATCACATTGAACTTGTCACCGGCGCTCGGCGCTCCGTTCAGACCGAGGATTGAAACAGGGGTCGAAGGACCGGCCTCTTTCACTTTCTGTCCACGTTCGTTGAACATGGCCTTCACACGGCCGTAGTAACTGCCGCTCAGCACCATGTCTCCGGTCTTGAGTGTTCCGTCCTGCACGAGTACCGTGGCGAGATATCCACGTCCCTTGTCAAGGGATGACTCGATGACCGCTCCGACGCCGTTCTTGTTCGGGTTGGCCTTGAGGTCAAGAAGGTCGGTCTCAAGGAGAACCTTCTCAAGAAGCTTGTCGACGTTGAGTCCCTTCTTCGCGGAGATTTCCTGACACTGGTATTTCCCACCCCATGCCTCAGTGAGGATATTCATTTGTGCCAGTTGCTGGTAGATCCTTTCCGGCTGGGCGCCTGGCTTGTCTATCTTGTTGATGGCGAACACCATCGGTACACCGGCCGCCTGGGCGTGGTTGATGGCCTCGACTGTCTGAGGCATCACAGCGTCATCGGCCGCGATGATGATGATCGCAAGGTCGGTGAGCTGGGCTCCACGGGCACGCATAGCGGTGAACGCCTCGTGTCCAGGGGTGTCAAGGAAGGTGATCCTCCTGCCGTCTGGAAGCTTCACGTTGTAGGCACCGATGTGCTGGGTGATACCTCCCGCCTCTCCGGCGATGACGTTTGACTTACGAATATAGTCGAGCAACGATGTCTTACCATGGTCAACGTGTCCCATCACAGTGATGATCGGTGGTCTCGGAACAAGGTCTTCCTCGCGGTCAGCCTGTTCGCTGCTTCCCTCGATCTCTTCGGTGAGGTCGGCGGTCACAAACTCCACCTTGTAGCCGAATTGCTCGGCGACAAGCACAAGCGCCTCTGCGTCAAGCCTTTGGTTGATGGAAACCATAAGACCCAGATCCATGCAAGCCTTGATGACCTCGTTGACTGGAGTGTTGTTCATAAGGGTGGCGAGGTCGTTCACGGTCACGAACTCGGTGACCTTGAGGACCTTCTTCTCGGCTATCTCCTGTGCCATCTCCTCCTGGGACTTGGCCGCGGCCTGCTCCCTCTTCTCCTTTCTGTACTTGGCTCCGAAGTTGTTCTTCTTGTTGTCGTTCATCCTGGCGTAGGTCTCCTTGACCTGCTTCTGGATCTCCTTCTGCATCGCCTCCTGCTCCTCCTCGGTCATGGCCGGCTTGAAGCGGTCCGTCCCACGGTTGCGCTTCTTGCCGCCCTTGCCCTGCTCCTGAGCCTGCTTGGCATTCTTGTTCTTATCCTTGCGGGAACTGTTGTCAGCCTGCTTGCCTTCCTTCGCCACGTCAACCTTCTGGCTTCCCTTGGCTATTCTCTCTCTCTTCTTGTTACCCTTCTTAGGCTCGAACTGGGACAAGTCAATCTTCCCCAAGACTTTGAGCCCAGGGGTGGAACTTTGCTCCGCTGGCTTTTCCTCCTTGGCCTGAGGCTGTTGAGGTTGTGCCTGAGCCAGAGGTTGTGCCTGAGCCTGAGGTTGTGCCTGCTGCTGGTGTCTGGCTTTCGCCTGTTCCTCCCTCTGTCTGGCCGCAAGTTTCCTCTCGTGCTTGCTCAGCGGTCTCTCGCCGCCACGGACATCCTTCCCTGGAGCAGGGGTTGTCGGCTCAGGGGTAACGTTCTTGACGGGTTTATCCACCTTTTTCTCCGGCTTGGATTCGGCCACGACTTCCTGCTTAGGCTCCTCGATCACCGGACTCTCCTTGACATGCTCTGCCTCGGGTTTCGTTTCCGGTTCCTTTACCTGCTCCTCGACCGGCGCCTGGGTCTCAGGCTGTGGCTCAGGTTGTGGTTCCGGCTGTGGCTCTGGCTCAGCCATCGGCTCCACTTCCTCTTCGCGCTCAGGTTCCGTCTCTTCATGAACAGCGGCTTGAGGTTCCGGTTTAGGCTCGACAGGAGTGAAGATGGTTGTCTTGATGACAGTTTCCCTTACCGGTTCATCCTCTTCCTCTTTGGCGCTTTCCTGCTGCTTTCTGGATGTCTTTTCCAGAATCTCGTTGAGTTTGATGTCAATCTTTTCCGCAGCCTGCTTGTTGGCCTTGTCCTTCTCGAATTGCTTGTCAATCGCCGGAAGAAGATCCTCCGAGATCTTCACGTTAGGATTGGCTTCGACCTCAACTCCCTTGCTGGCCAAAAAGTCCACAAGTTTCTGAAGCCCGATGTTGTAAGTCTTGATGATTTTATTTAGTCTGATTTCTGCCATATTCAACCCCTTTAAATTAATATTGTCCGCTATTCGGCCTGGACTATTCTTCAAATTCGGCCCTCAGGATCCTGAACACTTCGGCCACGGTCTCATCCTCAAGGTCGGCCCTCTTGGCGATGTCCTCAGGTGTGAACGCGAGCACGCTCTTGGCCGTGTCGCATCCGATGGCCTCCAGTCTGTCGATCACCCACTGGTCTATCTCGTTGCTGAATTCGCTGAGGAGAACGTCCTCCTCTTCCTGAGCCTCGTCCTTAGGAAGCTCTCTCCAAACCTCGATTTCCCTGCCGACAAGCATTCCGGCCAGTTTGATGTTGCATCCTCCGCGACCGATACCTTTCTTGACCTCGTCAGGCTGCATGTAAACCTTGATCTTGTCCTCTTCCGAGTTGCCGAGGTCGATTGATGACACTCTTGCAGGATTGAGGGCTCTTTGGATGAGAAGCTGCGTGTTGTTAGTCCACTGGAGCACGTCGATATTCTCGTTGCGGAGCTCGCGCACGATTCCGATGATTCTTGATCCCTTCACGCCGATGCACGCTCCGATCGGGTCGATCCTCTCGTCGTAGGACTCGACAGCCACCTTGGCGCGCTCGCCAGGTACACGGACAACCTTCTTGATGGTGATGAGGCCATCGAATATCTCCGGAACCTCATGCTCGAAGAGTTTCTCAAGGAACTCGTTGGATGTTCTGGAAAGAGTGATGTAAGGGGTGGTGTTGTTCTTCATCTCCACGCTCTTGATGATGGCGCGGAGGGTGTCTCCCTTCTTGAATCTCTCTCCTGGAATCTGCTCGGCCTTAGGCAGATGAAGCTCATTGTTGTCGTCGTCAAGGATGATGACCTCCTTCGACCAAGTCTGGTAGATCTCACCCGTGAATATCTCGCCGATCTTGTCGGAATATGCCTTGAATACATTCGCCTTGTCGATGTCCATGATGCGGCCCTGAAGGTTCTGCCTGATGTTCAGGATTCCTCTTCTACCGAAAGACGCGAGGGAGAGTTTCTTGGTATAGACATCCCCGATCTCGTAGTCGTCATCACCGGTCTCGGCCTTGATCTGCTCAAGAGTGATCTGTGTGTTAGGATTCTCCACCTCCTCGACCACATCGAAGTTCTGGTAGATCTCGCAGTCTCCCTTGTCAACGTTGATGATGACATCGAAATTGTCGGCCGAGCCATAGGTCTTGGCGATCTGGGTGAGGAACACGTCCTTGAGCACACCCATCATCACCGGTCTGTCGATGTTCTTCTCTTCCTTGAAGTCCTTGAAGGCGTCAATAAGAGTGATTTCTTCTTTCTTTTCCATATTTATATTCTTGATATTCTTATTTCTTGAACACTATGTGCGGCACAACGGAGTTGATCTCCGCGAACCCGATGCGGTCCTCGTGCTCCACGAGTTCCTTTTTCTTCTTGCCTTCCACCGTTTCTTTCTGTGAATATCTCAGGCATATTCCTGCCTCGTCCACTCCGGTGAGCACCCCGATGATCTTCTTCCCGCCTTTAAGCCTTGCCTCCACAGCGGAGCCAACCGCCTTTTCATATTGCTTGAGAACCTTGAACGGCTGGTCGAGTCCGGCGGATGTGACGGTCAGGGAATAGTCCTCCGCGTCCTTGTCGAAAGCGGCCAGGAAAGCGTCATTGACGCTAACGCAATCCTCAAGGTCCATGTCGCCGACCTCTTTCTCGATGGTGAGCACTATGTCGTTGTCATTGCTGACCGAGACATCGACTATGAAGCATCCGCGGGCGCGCACGGCCTCCTCAATGCTGCTTATGATCTGTTCTTTCCGCATAAAGTCTGGTTTTACAAAGCGAAAGATAGGAGACGCTTTCGTCCCCTATCTCTCACAACGATGCAAAGATAAGAATATTTTAGTGAATATGAAAATAAATTGCTTTCTTTGTATTCCGTAATTGGAAATTGTAGATTTAATCGCCATAAAGAAGATGGAATTTACCGCAAAGCAATTGGCTCAGGTGCTCAGGGGAACCGTGGAAGGCGATCCCCAGGCAACGGTCACATCGTTCGCCAAGATCGAGCATGGCAAACCGGGGCAGCTGTGTTTTTTCGCCAACCCTAAGTACGAGAAATACGTTTACACATGCAGGGCAAGTGTCCTGCTGGTCAACAAGGATTTCACTCCTAAGGAGGCCGTGACCTCGACGATGGTCCGGGTCGATGACGCCTACAAGTCTTTGGCCGATCTCCTGAAATATGTCTCCACCCAGAGACGTACGGACAAGAGGCACAGAGGCTTCCGTTCATCATGGTTCCTGACCACCAAGTTCGGCAAGAAGGTCTATCTCGGAAGCCATTCGTATGTCGGGCATCACGCCAAGGTGGGGGACTACACGAAGATCTACGAGAATGTCTATGTCGGCGACAACACCGTGATCGGCTCGCACTGCATCATCTACCCGGGAGTCGTCATCTATCCGGGAATGGTCATCGGTGACAACGTGATCATCCATGCCAACGCCGTCATCGGCTCCGACGGTTTCGGCAACGCCCCGCTTCCTGACGGGACTTGGGAGAAGATCGAACACATCGGCAATGTCATCATCGGCAACAATGTCGAGATCGGCGCCGGCACGACGATCGACAAGTCCGAGATGGAATCCACGATCATCGGCAACGGGGTCAAGATCGACAATCTTTGCCAGATAGCCCACAATGTCCAGATCGGCGACAACACCGTGATGGCCGCCCAGTGCGGCATCGCCGGCTCCACGAAGATCGGCAAGAACTGTATTCTTGCCGGCCAGGTCGGCATAGCGGGGCATCTGAATATCGCCGACAACACGACCATCGGCGCCCAGTGTGGCGTGATCGGAAATATCCGCAAGTCAGGCCAGGTGTTCCTTGGCTCGCCAGCCCTTCCGCTCAAGAACTACCTCCGCAGCTACGCCGTCTTCAAGCGTCAAGGCGAAGAATAGTAGCCAATAGCTACGAAGTGGCAGGGTAATCCTTGAATATTCAAATATTTCATGCTATCTTTGCAGACTGCTGTATTTTACGCAGCCTGCAAAAGATAGATTATGACTTTGAATAAGCAAAAGACCCTTGCGGGTGAATATGAGTTCCATGGTAAGGGGCTTCACACCGGCAAGATCTCAAAGATGATTCTCAAACCGGCTCCCGAGGACACTGGGATAGTGTTCCATAGGGTGGATCTCGGTGAAGATGCGTTCGTCGAGGCTTTGGCTGAGAATGTGTCATCGACGGCCAGAAGTACCACTATCTCCAAAGGAGAGGTGTCTGTGTCCACGATTGAGCATCTGATGTCAGCTCTGACGGGAATGGGCGTGGATAATGCCCTTGTTGAAATCGACAATGTCGAGGTTCCGATTCTGGACGGCAGCGCCCGTTATTATGTGGAGGCAATCGCCAAGGACGGTCTGAAAGAACAGAAGGCTGACAGGAAATATGTCACTATTCCAGAGGAGATTGAGATCCGTGACGAAAAGACCGGCTCATTCGTGAGAATCACTCCGGCCGACGCGCCTTCGATGGACATCACCGTGGACTTCGGCTCCAGGGTACTTGGTGTGCAGACCGCGCATTGGGATGAGTCCACGGACTATGCCAAGGAGATCGGCCCGTGCCGTACTTTCGTGTTCTTCCACGAGATAGAGTACTTGTTCCAGAACAATCTGGTCAAGGGTGGGGATGTCGATAACGCCATCGTGATAGTTGAACATCCGGTCCAGCCGGAGCAGGTAGAGAGACTTTCCGCCCTGTTCAACGTCCCGGAACTCGCGATAAACGACAACGGCTATCTCAACAACCTTAAACTTCATTTCCCGAATGAATGCGGAAGACATAAGCTTCTGGATCTTATCGGAGACCTGAGGCTCGCCGGAGGTTATCTCAAGGCCAAGGTCACCGCATTCAAGCCTGGACACACAATCAACACACGGAGCGCCAAGGCCATCCGTGAGAAATCTTGCTGATAAAACAAACAGATATGAACACAATTTCACCATTAGCGTCAGTGAGCCCTAAGGCGAAACTTGGCGACAACATTGAGATCGGTCCTTTCGCTTTCATCGATGACGACGTGGAGATCGGAGACGGATGCAAGATCCATCCGCATGCGATGATATATTCATACGTCAAGATGGGAAAGAATTGCCAGGTATTCCCAGGTGCTGTGGTAGGCGCCATCCCTCAGGATCTTAAATATGAGGGTGAGGTCACATACGTGGAGATCGGCGACAATGTCACCATCCGCGAGTGTGTGACGATCAACCGTGGCACCAAGGCCAGCGGCAAGTGCGTGACGAAGATCGGCAGCAACACTCTGCTGATGTCCTACGTTCATGTGGCCCACGACTGCGTGGTAGGAAATCACTGCATCCTTGTCAGCTTCGTCGGCATCGCCGGCGAGACCGTGGTTGATGACTGGGCGATTGTCGGAGGCGGAGCGAAGGCTCACCAGTTCTCCAAGATTGGATGTCACGCGATGGTCGGCGGAATGTCCAAGATCAACAAGGATATCCCTCCTTACGTCCTCTGCGGCCGCGATCCGATCTGCTATTCAGGTGTGAACATCGTGGGACTCCGCCGCCGCGGGTTCTCTTCGGAGGTGATCCGCAACATCAAGGACATCTACGACACGATTTACTTCTCCGGCTACAACATCACCGACGGCTGCGCCAAGGTCGAGGCCGGATTCCCTCAGAGCGAGGAGCGTGACACGATCCTGAATTTCATCAGAAGCTCGAAGCGTGGAATCATCAGGGCAAACGACTCCCACGAGAAGGGAGAATTCGAATAGGTCTGAAGAAGAGGCGGCGGTGCTGCTGAGTGTGGCCTGGTTCCCGCCGATCAGCTATTTCGCATTGATGGCTAAAGACTTCATCTTGTCTCCGGACAGGGTGAAGCCTTCTGTCGTTTATCTTGAGGCCTGCGAGCATTACCAGAAGCAATCCTGGAGGAACCGCTTCCGTTACTATGCCGCCGACGGCCCTCAGAGCCTTAATTTCCCGATTATTCACGAAAGCGGAACCCATGAGCTGCCGATAACGGAGATCAAGGTGGATTACTCGACTCCTTGGCTGATCCGTACCGAACGGGCGATTGCGTCCGCCTACGAGTCCTCCGCTTATTTTGAATATTACAAGGACGAACTGTTCGGAATCCTGGATTCACAACCAGAGACGTTGTTCGACCTTGATTTACAACTGATCAGGTTCTTCCTCCGGAAGACCGGCGTCTCGGTGGACCTTAGGATGACCGATGAATATGTCCCCGTCCGTTCCCGTGAGATTCCGTTGGATTCCGGCCGCTACGGAATGGATTACCGGGAACTCATCCACCCGAAACGTCCGGACAACATATTGAAAGACCTGAATCTGGAAAAACCGTACTTCCAGGTCTTTGCCCGAAAGTACGGTTCCGTTCCGAATCTTTCCATCATGGACCTCCTTTTCAACGAAGGTCCGGATTCAATCTCCTATCTGAAAAACCTTTAGAATCTCCACCCGAAGGTCGCCGTGATGCTGTAGAGGTCCCTCTTGTTGAGGATCATCGGAGAAGCCAGATCTTTAAGGTAGTCGGCGTAAGGTGAGATATATTCATCCGACAGCATAGTCAGCCTTGCCGCGATGTCCGCGAAGAACGATCCGTTTGATGAATATCCAAGGCCTACGGAGAAAGCGTTGGTTCTGTCGTTCAGCGTTGTCTTGCTGTTGCCTTCGCTGACATATTCAGGAGTCGTGGTGAAATTGTAGCCAGCGCGGACGGCGATCTCCGGCACCGGTTTGAACTCCGCTCCGACCCTTACCATGTGGGACACTCCCATACGGTTGCGGATCTCGTCATTCAGTTTCCCGTAGGTGTCGTCATTCCATCCGCCGTTCTTGCTCATGAACTTCATCGTGCTGTAGTCGGTCATCTCGTAGTCCGCGCTTAGAAGAGCCATTCCCGCGAAGGTGAACGCTGCTCCGGCGTTGAGTCTGTAAGGCGAGCGTAGTCTGTAGGAATAGTCCCCCTCAGGCGTCTTGGCCGACCCGTTGAATGAGGCGTCGGTGTAGTTGACATTGACGTCTTGTCTCCAGCGTTCGTTGATTTCCATGATTGTCGGTGTCTGGACGGCTCCACCTATGCGTATCCCGTCCACAGGTCTCCAAAGAAATCCGAACTTGCCGTAGACTCCGCTTCCGTCCGCCGTGTAGGAGTAACGGGTGCGATAGTCGCTGAAGTAGGTCTTGCCTTTCTCTCCGAAGTCCATCTCGAATGCCGACGGGTTCTCCGCGGCTTCCTTGAAATATTCATCATAGTTGTAGTTGAGGGAGGTTATTCCGAGATTCGCTCCGAGGAAGAACGTCTCTCCAAAATTGAACCCGACATTTAGCAACGCGTCGTATTTGCTTCCTGTTACGTTCCTGCCGTATGCCTGGCTCAACGCTCCTGGAAGGGAAATGTTGTAGATGTAGTTGCCGTCGGCATCCTTCTCTCCAGTCTTCTCATAGATTTCTGTCGCACCTATGTAGCGCCAGTAATAGGCCGGATCGTTAGAGTCTCCGAAATTGGAAAGCGCTCCTGCCTGGACGTTCGCGATCACATTCCATGGCGCGTATGAGCCTTTGTTAGGGTCATTGGTGTAATCATCAGGGTAGTAGTAGGGGTAGTCCCAACCTCTGTCTACTCTCTCGTTGTTGCTGTTGATGGAATATCCATTAAGGAAATCCATGTCATAACCTTCGGCCGCCACAGCCATGGAACTGATGTAACTTGTCTTGTCGTTCCTGCCGCCTGCCATCATCTTGCCGGTGAAATTGTTCGTCCCGTTGACGACAAATCCATAAGTGATGGCGGTCAGACCGCTCCCGCTGCCGGTTTTCCAGTTGAATGTCGCACCGATGTTCGGCATCGAGAATCTGGTGAGACTCTCGCGTCTCTCATTGGAGAAGTTGTCAACTCCTCCGACAGGGTAGGCGCTGTAGGATGAGTTCATCGAACTGAGCGTGAGATTCGGCGTGATCGTGAACTGGGAGTATCCCGCCACTGCCGATCCCGCAGGATTGATACCGATTGACCCGAGGTCGCCGCCGACAGCCGTCATCGCGTTGCCCATACCGATCGACCTTGCCGTTCCGTAGTAGTTGTTCTGGCTGAATGTCAGCCCGTCGTACATAGTCTGCGCCCCGGCCGCTACAGCGGTCAATGACAAAAGCGCAGTGAATATTGCCTTTCTCATTATTTCTATTGTTATTAATGGTTACCTTCTTCCGCCACCGCTTCTGGAGCCGCCTCCTCCACCGTACGAACCACCTGAACTTCTGGATGATCCGCCACCGGAGAACCCGCCGCCGGAATAGTTGCTACTGCTGCGGCTTGAGCTGCCGGAAGAATATGAACTTGAGCTCCTGCCTGTGGAGTAGCTGCTTGAGCTCCTCGTCGAGCCGGAAGAATAATCATTGCTTGACGAAGACCTGTAGGAAGATCCCGAAGACCTGTAGCTGCCTGTTGAGGAACTTCTGCTTGATCCTGTAGAGAATACGCTGGATGTCGTTCCGCTTGAGCTTCTGCTACCGCTTGCCGGTCTTGAGTACATCGTCGAGGATGAAGAGGATGACGAACGGCTGCTGCCGTAGGATGACCTGACTGAAGATGAGCCGGTAGAGGTCCCGAATGAGGATGATCCGCTGGATCTGACAGTGCCGCCGACCGATGACCTGACGGATGAGGACCTGTCAGACGAAGACATTACCGAGGATGATCTTGCTGATGAGGATCTTACGGATGAGGATGCCGGCCTGTTGACCGAGGATATTGATGACCTTGTGCCGCTTGTGCGTCCGCCAAGGCTTGAAGACCTTGTGGTAGTCGCTGACATTGAGGATCTTGTTGATCCGATGCCGCTTCTTGATCTGGTCATTGAGGAACTTCTCACTCCGGTGCTCCTTGAAGAGGACCCGATTCCGCTTCTTCTGCTTGAGCCGGTTGTGCTAAGACGTGGAGTGTAAACCCGTCCGCTGCCAGGACCGAAGAAGTCACGGTCGTGGTGGTGATGATGGCCGTAGCCCCAGCCTCCGTAATACCACGGATCGTACCAGCCGCCGTACCAGCCTCCATACCAGCCACCGTACCATCCGCTATAGTACCAAGGATCCCAGTACCAAGGGTCGTACCATCCGCTGTAATACCACGGATTGCCCCACCCCCAGGAATATCCATAATACCAAGGGTCATAGTGCCACGGTGAGTACCAGCCACCATAGTACCAAGGATTCGCGCCCCAGTAGATCGAGGTGTAGAAAGGACGGTTCCAGGAATACCAGGATGTCGCGTACCAAGGTTGGTAGGCGGCCCAGGTGTCGAAACCGTTGTCGTAGAGGTAAACGGATGTGGTGTTGTCAGTGTTGTTGAAATCTATTCTCGCCGCTTTGTTCTCAGGGATGAACAGAGTGTCAACCTTCTCTCCGCTCTTCATGAAGATCGGGGAGTTCTTTGTCTTTGCCACAAGAAGGTCGGTCTCCTCGTCATTTGCGGAGGTGGCTGCCTCCTCGGCTTGATGGACCTTGGCATTGGATGTATAGTAGATTCCATCCTGATACTTCTGCCTGGAAGCATCACTGGCAAACCGCGCCGCTGAACCGCACGAAGTCAGTGCCAGAAGCGCCGAGATAAAGAGGATTGTGCGTGTTTTCATTTCTGAATCTCCTATATTTAACAATTAATTCGTAACTTCGTGGCCGTATCCAAAGGTGTCGGCCACACAAATGTTCTCTAGTGAACAAAATCCATACCTTTCGGAATATTGCACAATAATAAGAATAATTGACAAAAACAGCAAAGAATATATGGCAAAGGAAGTGACAAAAAGGTCTGAGAACTATTCTCAGTGGTACAATGATCTGGTTGTTAAGGCAGACTTGGCGGAGCAGTCCGCCGTCAGGGGATGTATGGTGATAAAGCCTTATGGCTATGCGATCTGGGAGAAGATGCAGCACGCCCTTGACACTATGTTCAAGGAAACCGGCGCTGTGAACGCCTATTTCCCGCTTTTCATTCCTAAGTCCTTCTTCAGCAAGGAGGCCGAGCACGTGGCGGGATTCGCCAAGGAGTGCGCCGTCGTCACCCATCACAGGCTTATGAACGACCCTGACGGAAAGGGCGTTGTCGTGGATCCGTCCGCGAAGCTTGAGGAAGAGCTTATCGTAAGACCTACCTCCGAAACCATCATCTGGAGCACATATAAGAACTGGATCACATCATGGAGGGATCTCCCTATCATGTGCAACCAGTGGGCTAACGTTGTCCGCTGGGAGATGCGCACAAGGCTTTTCCTCCGCACCGCCGAATTCCTTTGGCAGGAGGGCCACACGGCCCACGCGACCTCGCAGGAGGCTCAGGAAGAGGCACAGAGAATGGTTCAGGTGTACGCGAAGTTCGCCCGTGAGTTTATGGCTCTGCCTGTGATCGTGGGACACAAGAGTCCTAACGAGAGATTCGCCGGCGCGCTCGACACCCTTACCATCGAGGCGATGATGCAGGACGGGAAGGCTCTCCAGGCCGGAACATCTCATTTCCTCGGCCAGAACTTCGCCAAGTCGTTCGATGTGAAATATACAGACAAGGAAGGCCTGCAGCAGTACGTGTGGGCCACATCCTGGGGCGTTTCCACGAGGCTTATGGGAGCCCTCGTGATGGCTCACGGCGATGACAACGGACTTGTCCTTCCGCCGGCTCTAGCCCCTATCCAGGTCGTTATGGTTCCGATCTACAAGACCGAAGAGGATCACACGAAGATCTTGGACAAGATGGCTCAGTTGAAGAAAGCCCTTGAGGCCGAAGGACATACTGTCAAGATTGATGACCGTGACACCCTGCGTCCTGGATTCAAGTTCGCTGAGTGGGAGCTCAAGGGAGTCCCTGTACGTCTGGCTATGGGACCTCGTGACCTGGAGAACGGCACTGTAGAGGTTCACAGAAGAGACACCCTGGAGAAGCAGACTGTCGCCCTTGAGGGGCTTGACAAGTCAATCGCCGCCCTTCTGGACGACATCCAGAAGACCATCTACCAGAAGGCGTTCGACTTCCGCGCGTCACACGTTGAGAAGTGCGACGACTGGGAGGATTTCAAGGCCAAGATCGGCACAGGCAAGTTCCTGCTCTGCCATTGGGACGGCACGGCCGAGACCGAGCAGAAGATCAAGGACGAGACAAAGGCCACGATACGTTGCATCCCTGTGGACAGCTTTGTCTGCGAGGAGGAGGGCAAGGACATCTACTCCGGCAAACCTTCAAAGCAGAGGGTGGTGTTTGCCATCTCATATTAAATGAATATAATAAACTGACTATGAACGTGAAATCAATAAGACGCACTGTGTTGCTGTCTGTGGCTCTCGCTCTCGTGTCTCTCGCTGCGCCGGCGCAGACGGACACGACATGGAGAAACGCCCAGTCAGCCGCGGCGGCCGCCGCAAAGCTTCTGACACAGACAGAGGAGACAAAGGTCGTGGCTCCGAAACCGGACTATTGGAACAAGTCGTTGATGACGAACCTGAACTTTGTCCAGAGTAGTTTCACGAACTGGGCGAAGGGAGGTTACAACAACTATGCGTTGAGCGCCTACATTGATGGCAACGCGAAGTGGAAGAAAGGTGAGAAGTACTGGAACAACCGTATCCAGCTGGACTACGGATTCCTTTATTCCGCCGACAAGCCGATCATCCAGAAGAACAAGGACCGGATCCTGTTCGAGAGCACTTGGGGCTACAAGGCAACAAAGACTTTGAACTACTCCGCCAAGTTCACGTTCCTCAGCCAGTTCGCCAACGGTTACAACTACCCGACTCCGGCCGTGGAGGAGGACAAGGAGCCATCCAGCAAGGATTGGAGAAACGCCCGTGTGCTCAAGTCCAGCATTCTTTCTCCGGGAACTGTCAATCTGGGTCTTGGTATTGACTGGGTGCCGAGCAAATGGCTGACTGTCAACATGGCGCCTATCACCGGTGGTTTCACGATTGTGGGGAACGAGAAGTTGAGGAAGAACAATGGTATGGAGAGGAAGAAGAAGTATGAGGATAAGGAGACGTACAAGGATGAAAAGGACGAGAAAGGACTCTACAAGACTGGAAACTATTATAAACCAGCCCGTTTCGAGTTCGGTGCCCAGCTGACCGCCGATGCCAAGGTCAAGGTCAATGACAATTTCGAGGGCTCGACGCATCTGCTCCTGTTCTCAAACTATCTGAAGAATCCGAAGAACATCCGTGTGAACTGGGACACCCGCATGATGTGGAAGCTCAGCAGGTTCTTCTCGCTGAACATCACGACCAACCTCATCTACGACGACACTGTCCTCGTCACGGACAAGGACGGCAACACCGGCAGGAGGGTGCAGTTCGCGCAGGCTCTCCAGTTCGGCTTCACGTACACGTTCGCAAGCAAGAAATAAAATTCCTGAATATGCAGGAACGTTTTGACAGAATCCTGAAAGGGCTGCTTCCTGATGGAGAGGCGGTTCTTTTGGCTGTCAGCGGCGGGGTTGACTCGATGTGTATGGCGGAGCTGTTTCTCAATTCCTCGGTCAGGAGGTGTTTCGCGCTGGCTCACTGCAATTTCCACCTGAGGGGAGAGGAGAGTGACTCGGACGAGACTCTTGTCAGGGAATGGGCCGAAAGCCACGGCGTCATATTCATAAAAACAGATTTTTACACAGAGGAATATGCCGCCTCGAATGGTGTAAGCATCGAGATGGCGGCGAGGGAGCTGCGTTACGCCTGGTTCGCGGAGGTCTGTCGGGAGCGAGGATTTGCCGCTTTGGCTGTCGCTCACAATGCCAACGACAATGCTGAGACTATGATACTGAATATGCTGCGTGGCACCGGGGTGAAAGGAATGACCGGAATGCGCCGCAGTTCGTCCCTTCTGGGTTCGGACGCCCGACTTATCCGGCCGCTTCTCGATTTCTCACGCGGGGATATTTATGAATATGCCGTATCGCACGGGCTGTGTTGGCACGAGGACAGCACCAACGCTGATTCCGCCTACAAGCGCAACTGCATCCGCAATGAGATATTCCCGCTTTTTGGAAGGTTGAATCCGTCGTTCCTGACAACGTTGAACGAGGATATGGAGCGGTTCGCGCAGGTTCAATCCATCGCTGATGAATATGTCCGTTCGGTTTCGGCGGAGATTGTACGGCTTGATGGTAATGGCCTTCCTGTTATTGACCATCAGAAGCTTACGGCTAAAAAGAATTGGGAATATGTCCTTTTCCGTCTTTTGGAACCTTTCGGGTTCACTTCCTCCGTGGTCGCGGACCTTGCCTCTGTCCTGAAAAGTGACGGTACCGTCAGTGGCAGGACGTTCGTTGCTGATGAATATCTTGCCGTGACTTCGGCTCGGGAGATTGTTATATCTCCGGTCGCAGAGCTTGCCGAAGCGACTGACCTAACCATCAATGGCCCAGGAACATATTCATTGAACGGAATAAAGTTCTCCGTCTCGCTGTCGGACGATGTGAAGGACGTGAAGACAAGCGTAGGAGAGACTAAACTGGATCTCCCGTTCCCTTTCACAATAAGACATTGGCAACCAGGCGACTGGATGCGCCCGCTTGGAATGCGTGGCCGCAAGAAGCTCAGTGATATGTTCGTGGACCTTAAACTTGATATTCTTGAAAAGAAAAAAGCCCTCGTCATCGCTGACGAAGGCTTCCATATTCTCGCATTGGTAGGTCATCGCATCGATGACTCCGTGAAGGTGACGAAGGCCACAGCCACCGTCACAGTGATCCGTCTTATCTGATCTCTATCTCGAACGGCATTCTCGCGAAGACAAGGTCTCCCTGGCCTTTCGCCCAGCTCCTCTGCCAGTCAAGCAGATTCTTCGCCACGCCCTCCAGCGGAGTTCCGGCCAGTGCGTTGGCCATGGCCTCCTCCGGGTTGGTGGTCTTGCCAAACTGCTGCAGCAACTGCTCCATAATCGTCAAAGGTTTAGGGTAACTTGCTATACCCCAGTTCTCAATATCGGCGTCCCCGGCCATCGACGCCGCGTACTTTATCGCATCCTCCAACGTTCCGATCTCGTCCACGAGACCGATCTTAAGTGCGTCGGCTCCGGTCCAGACACGTCCCTGAGCGATCTCGTCCACCGCCTCGAAAGTCATATCACGTCCCTGCGCGACTATGCTCACAAAACTGTTGTAGATGTCGTCAACATAGACCTGCATCCAGGCTGTCTCCCCGGCGTCAAACGGACGGGTCAGCGAAAGCATATCGGAATGCTTGTGGGACTTGACCGGCACCATATTCACGTGCGCTATGTCCTTTAGAGTCTTCCCGAACTCAGGGATGGCGGAGAACACACCGATCGAACCGGTGAGAGTCGTCGCGTTTGAGAATATGTGGTCGCAGCTGTTGGAGATCCAGTAACCGCCGGAAGCAGCATAGTCACCGTAAGAGGCGATGACCGGCTTGACTGCTCTGGTGAGGTCGATCTCTTCCTTGATCTTGCTGGCAGCCAGCACTGTACCGCCAGGAGAGTTGACCCTGAACACGACAGCCTTGACGGTTGAGTCCGCCCTTACCTTGGCGATGATGCCGGCGAAACGGTCGCCGCTGATGTTGTTCGGGTCGTCCTGCTCAAGGATATTCCCGTTGGCGTAGATGACGGCGATGTTTTTCTTGGCGGTCAGGTTCGGCGTTGCCTTGGCGGCGGCATAGTCGCTGAACGGGATCAATTTCACATCCTTGTAACTGTCCTTGCCGGCCAGGTCGGCGAGTTTCCCCTTATATTCCTCAACGGAGAGAGCCTCGTCGGCGAGGTTGTGGCTCACCATATCTTCAGGAAGGGCTATGGAAAGGTGATCGATGAAGTAGTTGAGTGAGTCCACGCTCACACCCCTGCTCCCTGCGGTCTCCGCGGCCACCGTTTCCCACATGGAGTCGATCATCGCCTGGTTCTGCTCCATATTCTCAGGGCTTGGCGCGTTCTTGACGTACATTTCGCCGGCACTCTTGTACTTGCCGTGGCGGATGAGCTGGTAGTTTACACCGAGCTTGTCGAGCAGATCCTTGAGAAACAACATCCTCCCGCTTATTCCCAACATAAAGTTGTTGCCGCCGTGATGCCTCGTCGTGTAGATCTTGTCGGCCACTGACGCGAGGTAGTAGCTTCCGGAAGTGAACGCCTCGCCATATGCTATCACTGCCTTGCCGCTCTTCCTGAAATCTGTGAGGGCCTTGCGGAGTTCCTCCAGTTTGGTAAGGCTGGTGGAGGCGCCGTCTGTCTTTACGAGGATGTACTGCACACCCGGATCCTCGGCGGCTTTGTGGATTGCCTTGACGGCATCGTTAAGTCCGACCAAAGCGATCTCTCTGCCTTGGATGGAGGTGAGCGGGTTGCTTTCCTGAGTCTGTTCAGTGATCTCGAATTTAGACATGTCCATCAGCAGGACACCCTCCTTGGGAATAACGGCGCCGGAGCCTCCGGAGAATGAAGCCGCAGAGGCAATCATTGAGCCGAGCATCATAAAGAACATGAAGAACTTCACGATGCCCCAGATGAACAGGCCGCACAGCACGGCCAGCACCCATTTGACGAATTCTTTTGTGTTCATATAGCCTGAAAACGTTTTGGTTTCTCTGGTTGCGAGATTTTGTACAAATTTAATCATTTTCTTAATAATCAATTATTATATTTGCATCCAGCGTATAACTTTATTTGAAGATACGGCGCACTACGCGCTTGGCTTATGATGTGAATTATGAGAAAGACTATCATTGCTTCTATTATGGCCACGGTGTTGTCCGTTGGCATGTCAGCCCAGTCGGTTGACACTACCTCTATATATAAGGATAGGAAAGACAGTCTCAACGCGACGGTTTTTGTCGGTCATCAGGAGAATAGCATCTCAAGAGGAAAGACCTTGAGGACGGAACTTATCTCGGCCTCGGGACTTCAGAAGATGGCTTGTTGCAACCTTGCGGAAAGCTTTGAGAACTCGGCCAGCGTGACAGTCGGCTATTCGGACGCTGTCACGGGAGCGCGTCAGATAAGGCTTCTGGGCCTTTCCGGGACATATACGCAGATGCTGGACGAGAACCGTCCGGTGATGAGGGGGATAACCGCTCCATATGGACTGTCTTATGTTCCAGGGCCATGGCTGGAGAGCATCCAGATCGCGAAAGGCTCCCCGTCCGTGATCAACGGCTTGGAATCAATGACCGGACAGATCAATCTTGAGCACAAGAAGCCTACCGAGGAGAAACCGCTTTTCATCCAGGCTTCGATGATGAGCGACACCAAGGCGGATTTCAACGCGACATCGGCCTGGCAACTCAGCCCGACGGTCTATACGATTCTGTTAGGACACGTCAGCGGGAACTTCAAGACCTACGATATGAACGATGATGGCTTCCGTGATGATCCTAAGATGTTGCAGTTTAATGTGGCCAACAGGTGGCTTTACTATACTCCCGAACTTCAGGTACGCTGGGGCGTGAAAGCTGTCCGGGACCATCGGCAGGGCGGAATGGACGGCTATGACAAAAGCGGGATGGAACCTCGTTGGGCTTCAGATGAGTTTATCCTGGAACCAACAGAAGGGAACTCTTTCGCAAAATATCTCTCGGAATCCCCTTGGGGCACCGACATCACGAACAGTCTCCTGAACGCCTACCTGAAAGTCGGCAAGCCTCTTCGCGAGGACGGCTCCTCCAGCATAGCCGCCATAGCGGACTGGTCGTGGCAGAAAAGCGACTCCTGGTTCGGCGCGTCATCCTACCTTGCGAGCCAACAGTCGGGCTTCATCAACCTCCTCTACAGGAATATGTTGAATGAGTCGCACGACTTCACTGTCGGCCTTTCCGGCACGTTCGACCACATTGACGAGGCTGTCGCAAAATTGGACTACGGCCTGTGGAGTGGTGAGAATTGGAATGGGCAGCGTCCATATTCCGGAATCGCGGATCATTTCTTCGGCGGTGCTTACGGGGAATATACCTTCCACGCCGGGGACATATTCACATCAATTGTCGGAGTCAGCGCTGATTGGTACAAGGGGAGCGGGTTCAAGTTGGCTCCGAGGGTGACTTTGAAATATTCACCGGCGGAATGGTTCGTGGCCAGAGCGAACGGCGGCAGGGGACTGAGGTACGCGGATCCGGTCGCAGACAATATCGGTGTGATGTCCACCCACAGCAGGCTCCAAGGGAATTGTATGGAGCGGCTGCTTGAGGATTCGTGGACATTCGGAGGAAACCTTACTTTTTATATGCCGCTCGGGGTCGATCCTTCCAAGACTTATGTCAGCTTTGATTATTTCAGAACCCAGTTCGCGCGTCAGTTGATGGTGGATTATGAGATGCCGGGCACAGATGTGAACGGCGGACGTGACATCTGGTTCTTTGATTCCAATGGAAGACGCTCATATTCAGATAACTGGCAGGTGGATTTCAATGTCGAGCCATTTGACCGCTTCACCGTGGCTTTGACCGGGCGCTACACCAACGCCCGGCAGGAGAATTATGGTGGCGAATTGGTGGAGAAGCCGATGCTCAGCTGCTTCAAGGGGGTGCTGAACCTTCAGTATAAGACAAATCTGAGCCGATGGATATTCGATTTCACCGCTTCCGTGAACGGTTCGGCGAGGGTGTATGACTTTATGAAAGATCTGAAGGATGATGGTGGGGAACTGCTTTATCCTGATGGCCGCACTCCGGTCTATCCATTGCTCTATGCGCAGATAACCAGGCGTTTCCGTGGGTTCGACATCTATGCTGGGGTTGAGAACATCACGAATTTCACCCAGATGCACGTGCTGGTGGGGGATAGGAACGCCGCCGGGGAATGGACTCCTTGGACTCCAGGCTTCGATGCCAGCTGTGTCTGGGGGCCTATTATGGGACGGCGGATCAATCTTGGCGTGAGATTGACGCTCTGGAGGGCGACAAAGAACGATTAAATCACTATCTTTGCAGGATGAACCTTGGCGCGGATAACCACGCTGCTGCCATAAGGTTGTAGATTATGAAAAGAATATTATTGATAGCGGTCGCGGCCGTGATGTTGGCTGCGCCTTTTGCCGCGGCTCAGGCTGCTCCTTTCGAGGGTTTTGCGACGGAGGCACCCGCCGACAAGAATGTCGGCGAGGTTGTGTTCGCGACGAATATGCATTGTGACAAATGCGTGAACAAACTCAATGAGAATCTGGCGTTCCTCAAGGGAGTCAAGGACTTGAAGGTCTCTCTCAAGGATCAGACAATCAAGATCAAGTACGACCGCCGTAAGACCGATGAGAAGACCCTTGCGGACGCTATCAAAAAACTTGGCTACAAGGCCGATAAAGTGGAAAAATAACGATTATGAGTCAGAAACCGTCAATCCCTAAGGGGACACGTGATTTCGGTCAGCAGAATATGGCCGAAAGGAATTATATCTTCGACACCATCAAGAAGGTCTTCAGGACTTTCGGCTATGCCCAGATCGAGACTCCGGCTATGGAGAATCTGTCAACCTTGCTCGGAAAATATGGCGAGGAAGGGGACAAGCTTCTGTTCAGAGTCCTGAACTCCGGTGACTGTTTCTCAAAGGTCAACTTTGAGGATTACCGCAATGAGGAAGGGGGAGTGAATAGTGTCGCTCTTTCCAAAGAGGTTTGTGAGAAAGGTCTTCGCTACGACCTGACCGTGCCTTTTGCCCGTTTCGTGGTCCAGCACCAGAACGAGATCTCCTTCCCGTTCAAGCGTTTCCAGATCCAGCCGGTCTGGAGGGCAGACAGGCCGCAGAAGGGACGTTACCGTGAGTTCTACCAGTGCGACGTGGACGTGATCGGCAGCAAATCTCAGGTCAATGAGCTTGAACTCGTGCAGATTGTGGACAAGGTGTTCAGCCTTCTGGACGTGAATGTGCTCGTGAAGATCAACAACAGGAAGGTCCTGACGGGTTTCGCCGAGATCTGCGGATTCCCGGACAAGGTGGTTGACATCACTGTGGCCATTGACAAACTTGACAAGATCGGCCTTGAGAGCGTTGAGGAGGAGATGCGTGAGAAAGGTCTGACCGACGGTGCGATCGCCGTGATCGAGCAGATTCTGAAACTGTCCGGTTCCACTTCCGGGAAACTGGCTTCGATGCGCTCGCTGATGAACGGCGGCTCCGCTTCCGGACTCGTTTCCGAGACAGGCCTCAAAGGTCTTGACGAGCTTGAGGAACTTTTCGGCCTGATCGATGCTGCCGGTGTAAAATGCCCGGTAGAGATCGATCTTTCCCTTGCCCGTGGCCTGAATTACTACACAGGTGCCATCTTTGAGGTGAAAGCCCTTGATTTCCAGATCGGAAGCATCTGCGGAGGCGGTCGTTACGACAATCTTACCGGAATATTCGGTCTTCCGGATATGTCAGGAGTGGGCATCAGCTTCGGCGCCGACAGGATCTATGATGTCTTGAAAGGCTTGGATAAGTTCCCTAAGTCATTGGCTTCCAGCACCACGCTTCTGTTCGCTTGTATGGGTGTCGAAGAGATTCGCTACGTCCTTCCTGTCGCCGCCGCGTTGCGCTCAGAAGGTGTCTCCGTTGAGGTTTATCCGGAGCCGTCAAAACTCAAGAAGCAGTTTGACTACGCCGAGAAGAAGTCCATTCCGTTCCTTTCCATCAACGGTGGCAACGAGGTCGAGGCCGGCGTCATCCAGCTCAAGAACCTCACCACCGGCGAGCAGAAATCCTTCGCCAAGACCGACATCGCCGGAATGAAGGTGTTTATGAATATTTCTTATTAAGAAGCTGTTTTGAATTGTTTGAAATGTTCTTTGAGGTGAAAAATCTTCATTTTCTTCCCGCTTCTTCAGTCAGATAGCACCGCTATCTTCCTTGGAAGAAGCGGTCGAAACTGAAGTTTTTCACTCTCAAACCTTCAAACAAACAATTCAAAACAGCTTCTAACTGTTTCCAGAATATTCCAGTTCGGTAGCTGAGCTTGTCGAAGCGACCAAACAGTTTTTGGATGGATATTTTTAGATAAATATTTGCATATTCAAAAATAATCCGTACCTTTGTAGTCCAATATCGCGGGGTAGAGCAGTTGGTAGCTCGTCGGGCTCATAACCCGGAGGCCGGAGGTTCGAGTCCTTCCCCCGCTACGAATTTGCCGTAACTTCTTGCGTATCAAGAAATTGCGGCAAAATTGTTAAAAATGCTGCGCCAGATTTGCGCCAAAAAAATTCGCTGTCTGAGCCGGTTCCTGTCAAACCTTTGTTGGGGAGTTCAAAAATTTCCCCAACAAAAAAAATGTCTTCAAGTCTCCGCACGACGAATGGCTTTATTCCGGCAAAGGTCGCCGAAGGAAAGCGTTGGTATGTTGAATTCTATTGCCTCGATCCGGAAACCGGTCGCATGAGAAGAAAGAGGGTGTCTGTGCCTAAGATAAAAGGCGTGACCGCCCGCAGAAGGTACGCCAACGACATGGTCATCAACATCAACGACCAGCTCTCGCAAGGATGGAATCCCTACCTGTCCCTGAACAATCCGGAGGAATACACTCTTTTTGATGATGTCTGTGAGAAATACTACCGCTATCTGTACAAGTTGACGGAATCGGACATCATGCGCGTCAAGACCTACAATGGCTACACTTCGTTCCTGAACGTGTTCCGTGGCTGGAACAGCGAACAACACAAACCGGTGTGCTATGTCTATCAATTAAAGTCATCAGTTGTCTCGAAGTTTCTCGACTGGCTATGGCTTGATTGCGGGAAGGCTGCCAGAACCAGAGACAATTACCTCTCTTGGCTTCGCAGCTTTGCCGGATGGCTTATGGAGAAAAACTACATCAGCGAGGACTTCACGGCGAATCTTACTGCCGTCCAGGGCCGGCGCAAATGTGCAAAGAACCGCACCGTCATCCCGAAGGAGACGATGCTTGCCATCCGTGAATATTGCAGCTACCGCAACCGCCACTATCTTTTGGCTTGCTATGTTCTCTATTATTGCTTCATACGCCCTAAGGAGATGAGCCACATCAGGATCGGTGACATTTCGGTAAAGGGAGGCACCATTTCCGTCAGGGCCGAATATTCAAAGAACCGGAAGGATGCCGTGGTAACCCTTCCTGATTGTGTTCTCAAACTGATGCTCGACCTTGATGTGCTGTCAAATCCCGCTGACTGGTATCTTTTCAGTTCCGGCTTTCGTCCTGGACCTGCACACCATCCAGCTAAGCATTTCGGAGACTTCTGGACCTACCATCTGAAGAAGGATCTGAGGCTCCCTTCCGAGTACAAGTTCTACAGCCTCAAGGACACCGGCATAACGGATCTGATCAAGGCCCGCACCGATCTCCTTTCTGTTCGTGACCAAGCCCGTCATCACTCACTCCAGATGACCGACCTCTACACCCCTCTGGAGACACGCACCGCCAATGAGTCTATCCGCCACCACGAGTCCTACTTCTAAAAAAGCGGCACCCCTCCGGATGCCGCCAGTCTGCCAAAGAAAATGAAGTACTCGCTTTGGCCCGAAGGCCGATTGCAATCAAGCGAATTTGACAGACGAAAATGTTTGTCCTAATCTTCTTATTCCGTCCTCGATCTTCTTGGCTGTCTTGGCGGACGGATGCCTGTAGCCGCTGATGTAGTGTCCAAGCTGTTTCTGGTTGACACCAGTAATTCTTTCAAGTCCCGAAAGTGTGATGAGATATGCGTATTCCTGAAGGAATGATGGGATGTCATACTGGTAGCTGAACTCAACCTCCTCGAATGGTTTCCCAGTTTCGGCATAGTATTTTTTGATGTCCTCATAACCATCCTCGAACACCTTGCGCGCCTCTTCCACAGTCTTCCCGGTTCCGGTGACAAGATAAGGCATATCGTCAGCATCCATATAAATGCTGTAATTGCCATCTGATGCCTTTTCAATAATTGCGTTAACCTTTCTCATAACTGTAATTTGTTTTTTATGTGTAAGACAGTGGGGATTAAATCCCCGCTGCCTTTTTGATTTGTGCTAATGTTCCGGTCGCCACTTCGTCAGCTCCGTGATTGCTGACCTTGAACATCTTGTTTGTTTTTGGGCTAAACCAGAGAGGGTGTCCGCTTTGCTGTCTTCCAGTGTCGTAGCACCCCGCCTTTTTCAGTTGCCTCATTAACTCGTTGTACTTCATACTTCATTTTCTTAACTGGTACAAAGATAGTATTAATTCTATCATTGCGCAAGTTTTCAGGCAACTATTTTCAAAATATTTACCACTCGACAAGGCTGTAGGAGAGACCTGCGCCGATGTAGGGTAGCGGGGTGATGCGGTTGTCCTGGAAGGTTATGCCGTAACCGGTCTGGATGCCTACTGACCAGTGGTGTCTTTTTCGTGACGGCGCGGAAATGATCTTGGTGACTGTCTTCGTTTCCGGAAAGACTTGGATCAGATCGAGGCTTGGCTGGTAGCCGGACACCACCGCGCGATAGTCCTTGCCGGAATATTCTTTGCGTTCCTTGGGGAGCTGGACGAATGTTGTGTCGTGGATGATTACGATGTCGGGATAGGCGACAAGGAGTGTGTCAGTGATGGTGGTTAGGATGGGGACGGGGTACTCCACGGTGACGGTGTCCCTTACGATCAGCGTATCTGCCTTGGGTGTCTCGATGGACTCGGCGACCGCCGAGCGGTAGCCCAGCCTCCAGCTCAGGACGGAGACAGCCGCCACCAGCGCGGCGACAAGCAGAAGGATCCACCCCGGCTTCATCGCCTCACGCCTCCGAGCCTGTCAGCCCAACGCTCCGTGAAAAACGAGTAATAGCTGATGGTGCCAAAGCTCTTGAATGAAGAATGCAGCCAAGCCCAAGTAATTGACGGAATACCAATGATAGGCAAATACAACCATCCGAGATAAAGCGACTGCCTCGTATGCCCCCATTCGTGGTCGAGTGTCAGACGCACATAGGAGTTTGACAGCCCGGCATACTTCAGAGGCAGGATTATCCTCTTTCCGAGACTGATCCCGCCTCTCATCTTTTGGGAATATAGCACCTTTGCTCTGCGGTGTTCGCCCCTGATTGCATCGTCGTGTCCGTACCACCGGAACAGCAGCAATCCCAGCAAGTTCTGCGGCAACTGCCAGATGTAAAGTAATACTTTAATAAAATCTTTCATATTCTTTGAATATTAGAACCTTTCTCCCTTGTATCGTCTATTATAGAGCAGCTGTCCCCGTTGCGGCCCTCCCTTGCGGTGACTGATGTGTACGAATGACGGATAGAGGATCATCTGATCCACCTCCCTCCAGATCTCCGGCGTGTCCCTGACAACCTTAGCCAGCGCGTGGGGGTCTTCCGCCGCGATGTCGGCCGCCTCGCCCTTGACGTGCTGCGAGGTCGGGACTCCTCCCACCGCTTTGTTGAGCTCCGGGCATCGGTAGCCGCTGTTTATCCGCAGCGGCCTCCTGACAATGTCACGCAGAGGCTGGAGAACCCTTTCCGTCAGCTCCTTCACCGCGTCACGCACATCGAACGATGTGATCACGTTGCAGATGCCCTTGCGCTCCGCCGTCGGCGAGGTCTCGAACTCTCTGTAACTGAAATCCTTACTGATTGTTCCCATCATCCTTTACCCCCCTTTACGGCTCCGCCTCCTTTCTCAATGCTGACAGCCCCCTCGATGTTCGCCCCGGTCTTTGCTTGCACCACGGCCTCGATGACCTTGGCGGCGTCCACCTTTACCTTTGCCTGACGTCCGAACCGACAGAAGTACCAGTTCTGGGCGATGGAGATCAGCTCCACGCCTATGACGACAAGCATCAGCCCGGTCTCTATAACCGTGTAGCCCGTCGCCACGGCGAGGCTGGAGGCCAGCACCGACCAGCAGAAGTACTCCACTGCCTTGCCGACCGTGCGGCGTATCGCCCGGCTTATCCTGATCCGGTCGCCCTTGCGCCGGGCGGCTCGGATGCCGAACACGAGGTCGATCAGGATGACCACGGCGGCTATGACGAGATATGGCAGCATCCGCACGAAAGATTGTTGGAAGAACAGCAATAGTGTGGCCGATAAGCCCGTGCCGACCACGACACTCCCCGCGGAAGCCTCGTCCGAGAGGATGTGGGCGTAGTAACTGTCCATCATGGTTAAACTATTTATGTCGATGATCATGTCTTTGTTTTGGTGTAATTACAATCATATCAGATTATAAGGTACATATAAATTCTGGCAATCTTCTTTTATTTTCATAAACTATGATATATCAAGGAACAAATCATCACAATTTAAGGTGATAATTATATCGCCCTTGAAAGCAGTAGATACATGATTACTTAAATCTAACACAGATGGATTTTGCATCTCAAGCACGACAGACGAATCAAATCCAGGAACTTTTGTTCCAAAATAGGTTTCTGACAAAACAAAGGTAGGCAAATTTGATAAACTTAAATTACCTGTTTTGATCTCTGAAATTGACACAATACCAACCTGGGTAGATTCTGTGGCGGCAAAATCAGTAACAAAGGCTAGATTATTTAATTTAAAAACTGAGAGCGGCATTGGAATGCACCTGTATACATCCATCCTAAGTTTTGGTACTGATCCACCTGCATCTACACCCGTTACATAAGGAAATATAGATAAGTAACTAGTATTGTTATCCATGTTCATTAACCAAACAAGACCGAACTTCTCACTAGAGAATTGTGATGATACATTGGAGTACCAAGGCGAATCTGTTTTAATGACTGCATGGTATCTAGTTTGATATTCTTCAATAATACAATCAGATTCAAGCATAATTGAACCATGAGAAGTAACGACATTTTCAACTTTGGTAAAAAGATCTGCTTGAACTTTTGCAATTTCACATAACAAGAAGTTCTCATTGTTATAAAAGTCTGTATGTTCAGACGTTTCATTATTATAAACAGTATCAGGATTAGTGGATCCGTTTAATATATGAACATATAAGAACTGATTATATTTCCAGTCAACCATCAACTTGTTGTATAATTCGGCAACATTAGACTCTGGAATATCAATGTATATGTATTGTGAATCCATTGATACAATTGTTCCCAAAGATAAACCATCCGTTATAGTCAAGCCATTGGTATTAATACATACTTCTGGATTATGATCCGCTACATCTAACACTTGATCAGCATTTGATATTGCAATCTTCATTGCAACGGTATTCTCAGACTCTGAAGCATCCTGTGTACAATTGCAAGTGGCAATCACATCTCCAGTAGAAGCTTTAAGAACGAGATCAAAGGTTCTCTCTGAAGAAGTGTTAACATCAGGTGCCAGAGACAAGCTCTTATTTCCGGTACCACTTATTGGTAGCGGGTCGCCACTTACTAAACTGTTGCCAACGTAAGAAGGACCATCGATAGTCCAACCCACATTATCTGGATCAGAGATATTCAAATCCAAGCCTGATGCGGATAGATCACTCTGACCATTGCTGTCAAAGCGGAATGTAGTAGGAACATTCCAAGAAGGCATAACTAAAGACTCCTGATGATAAGATATAGATGCTGTAGTTGACTTGCTCCCCTCGCCCGTTATCTTCATTTCAATAGTATCATCTCTGCTTAGGCCCGTGATGTTCTTACCAACGGTGGCCTTGAGATTAAGCTCATCAATGGTTACCAAACTTGGTATTGATGTGAACTCATAGGTAAAATCAATTATAGTTCTAGTAGCACCAGAAGTATAGGTGGCTGTCTGGTTCGGGGATACCTTAGCGGCTATATCTACATCCCCACCAGTCTTTGGAATGATTACAGTAGAAGATAAAGCATTAACTGATGAATAGGTTACTTGATTGGCCTGTTGGTACACATCAATACTTTGGGTTACTTTAGAGCCATTCCAGGTTATAGTGGCTGTAACTGTGTCAAGTTTTGTTCTGGCCTTAATAGTTGAACCAAGATTCGAGCCGTTTACCGTTTTAGACAACGTAATGATAACATCCGAAGATATTATAGAAGGAGTATCGGATTCTCCAGAAGAATAATCAATCTTGCCTGAAGCTGAGATAAAGTTTGGTGAATCAGCTGAGCCACCAGATGCTGGGATATCGTCTAATGAAACAGAAGCAGAGCTTAAAGTATAGGTGACCTTATTGGGATCCTGTCTTACAAAATCGGTATGAGTTAAGGTCTGACCATTAACGATAATGGTTATCTTAATACGGGCTGACTCATAAGAATCAGTGATGTTCTTTCCCAGAGAATCCATGACTATCTCTCCTGTATGCTCGTCTAAAGTCCAGTTATAAGGGGAACCAGGAGGATCAGTATAATAAGTGTATTTTACAGAATGAGAAGAATTAGATTGTGTAAGAGTTCCACCACCAGATGTTTTGCCATTCCATCCCCAAGGGATTGAAAATCCGTAAGAAGGGGTGGCAACACCTCCTTCTGCGCCGATATTCCAATTAGAATATGTCATATAGACACTTGCGGTGCCGTAGGTCTTCTCACCAGCCGCTTGGATAATGGTGATGGCTTCAGAAGATATTCCAGGATCACTCGAATCACGGAGCCTGAAAGTGATGTTCTTGGAATACTCAGTTTGATTCTCCGCCACGTCAAAGGAGATCTCAAAAGTGTAAGAGCTAGATGCCCCAGGATCTCCAGATATCTGATGAGAGACGTTCCCGTCCCAGGAATAGGCAGTCCCGTTCACCTTCAGAGCAAAGTTTGAAAGTAAAGATGAATCAGTGAGATTAGTCAGCTTCAGAGATGGTGAGTTGCTGGTGCCAGTGATTTTCACGGTATCACCAAGAGCTGCAACAGAATAGAAAGTCTTGTCTACCCTGATAAACTCACCAGCTCCAACCTGTAAGAGAACTACAGAATCAGAGGCTCCACCAGAGGTAACTCCTTTGATAGAGCCTGATCTGCTTGATCTTCCAGTATGGGAGCTTGCTTTTAGTGATCTTGTCCCTGAGCCACTTCCTGTAGACCCAGATACTACAGTGATCCAACTTGGTTTTGCCATGATGATTCTGTTTTTAGAATAAATTAGAAGATGAGAGGGGTTTCGCCCCCTCCCACCTTATGACAGTCTTATTCAAGAGTCCAGCTGTCGTTTGACTCTATAGTGAGCGTCTTGGATTCTCCGGCAGCCACAAAGGTGAGGCTCTCTGGAGTGAGGTTGATGTAGGAAGAAGACCCCTGCTGACTAAACGTGAAGTCTCTGGTGGCAGTCTTGCTGCCCTCGCCGGTGACAGTTACTGTCACTACAAAGCCTCCACGAGGCTCCGTAGTAGGGTTGGCTCCAACAGAGACGATGCCGTCAGAAGAGAGAGCAAACCCAGTTGCAACGGTCTTGACCTTTGGACTGAGATCAAAGACAACCGCAGCAGTAGTGCTGGCCTCTGTTCTGGTGGCGCCAGAAGTATAGGTGACAGTCTGCTTGGCGCCAACATTGGAGTTGTCGGTCATGTTGCGGCTTTGGGTACCGTCAGCCTTGAGTGAAACCTCTGTGGCAACGGCAGAGTCAAAGGTGATGTCACCGTAAGTGGCGGTATTGGCTGCCTGATATACATCCACAGAAGCGGACTTGGTAGCTGTAGTCTTCCAGGTAACTGTAGCAGTGAGAGTGCCTTTCTTAGTTCTGTTGGTAACAGTAGTACCAAGTGAAGCAGCTGAAACTCCCTCACTAAAGGTGATGGTACAATCATCAGAGCCGTTGGTGAGGGCAACATCACTGGTGACTGATCCCGAGGTGTAAGTCTGTGAACCCTTGGCTGTAACCGTAGTAGAAGATACTGAACCTCCGGAAGCTGGGATGTCAGCTGGAGCAGCCAGTGTCACATCCGTAACTGCATAAGTAACGGAATTGGCTTGCTGACTAACTGAAACCTCTTTGGAAGCAGACTTGCCATTAGCATTGAGAGTGATAGTTACAGTGCCTGAAATCACGTCTCCAACCACGGTTGTACGAGATTCCGCAGATACCTGACCCGTAGCTGTGGCAAGGGTAAGAGATGAAGGCCATCCGGTCTTAGTTGCATAAGCAACAGTGCCACCGGTAGTAATGGTGCCCCCCCCCGAGGTAACACCGTTCCATCCCCAAGGCTGGGAGAAGGAAACAGAAGGGGCATCAACGGTACCACCGGCAGCAGGGATTTGCTGATAAGTACCCACGGTGAGGGTAACAGCACCATAAGACTTGACACCCTTGGCCTGAATGATGGCGATAGCATCAGTGACAACATCGCCGTTACCATTCTGAAGCTTGATCTCCAATGTTCTGGCAGCTTCAGTCTTGTTCTCTGGGATCTTGACGTCGATAGTGAAAGCGAACTGAGCATCCTTACCCGGATCGTCATCAATGCCCGTGTCAGTCTTTCCATCCCAAGAATCATCGTTGACTGCGTTGACTTGGATCTTGTAGGCTGCCCCGGGGATAATCTTGCCCGTAGTCTCGGCCACCTTGATGTTTGCCGTATTTGCGGTACCCGTGATCTGAATGGTGTCAGAACCGTCAGAGTTGCTACCCTTTGCAGCGGCATTATAGGTCGTGGTCGGCACATTAATGAACTCAGCCTTACCGGCCTGAGAAACAGAGGTTGTGTCGGTTGCACCTCCGGTTGTTTTAGCGGTGATTGTTCCACCTCTCTGCTGACGACCCGTGTACTCAAGGGCGGTAACAGTTGTGGAATCGTTCATGGAACCTGAGCTCTTGCCCAGTTTAATCCAACTCGGTTTTGCCATACTTTTAATGGTTTTTAAGAAATTAATAAATTAGCCTTTGTTAGGTGTTTCGTCGTTGTGTTTAACTCCAAGAGTCCATGGAGCATTAGACTCTATGGTTAGATCTTTAGTGCTCTCTGGGTTCGGGAATTCTAAGTTCTCTGGAACAAGTTTGATGAACTCACTCAGAGGCTGATGCTTGTGCATCATCAGAGCTCTAAATACACTCATAGCTTAGGCTTTTGGAAATTCTCCCCAGACAGCCAGAGACCCGATCACTGAGACCACGTATATGCGATCAGCTTGAGTGACAGGAGCCTCACCGTTCATCCATTTGATGGTGGAGTCACCCACGATAGCATGAATGGTTGCTCCCACTTCGATAGTATAGACAGTCTCTTTGTGAGATGCGCTTGCCTGAACAATGTAATCGTCCTCGAGCTCTGGGACATCTACGTAGGTGATACCATCTAGTCTATCCAGTACTTGTTTTACGGTCTCATTTTTGTGCTTTATCTGATCTGAGTCTGTGACATATTGGCCCTCTAATGGGCGTCTTAGTTCGCCATAGATCTTGATATAATCTGCCATGATATTCTAAGTTTTAAGAGATAACAATGGTCATAGGGTCAGTACCAGGAAGATCCTTAGTTCGATAGCACTTGTAGGTTCCCAGTGGAGTAGAAGCCTCTACTGGAGCCAAGAACGGAACATCGAAACCACTAGATGTAACCTTGTTGATTGACATGGTGTTAGGGACGCAGAGCCACATGTACTTAGTAGCATCATCATTGGTGAGAGTCTTGGTACCATTGAGAGAAGAGCCTCCCTTAGTCAGTGAAGTGATAGTCAACTCATTTCCTGTGGTGGCCTTAGAGAATCCATAATAGACTGGTAGATAGAGGTTAGCACTGACAGACCTTGGTGAGTTCTTTATAGTAGTAGAACCCTTCTTAGCAGTGACTGAGCCAGATTTGTAGCCCTGAGTAGAGAGAGTGAATTTCTCTGAGCCCTCCGCTACATTCTCCAGGGTCTTAGTCTCGCCGTTGAACTGGATCTGGACAGTGTCAGCTACTACTGGCTTAGAGTTTCTGAGAACCCTGAAAGATACACTGACCTCTACTGAGTTACCTGTCCATTCTGCCGAAGACGGCGAGATGGAAGCCTCAAGTGAAGTCGGGAAGCAGTAGTCCTGCAGCTCCCTTATGGCTCCTGTCACGACTCTGTTCTGCACGCAATTCTCACTGGTCTCAGAAAGTTCGGAGTCAGGCTTGCAGGATTCACCTGGTGTGGGATCAGGGACATCTCCACCGCCCGATGTCTCTTTATCCACATAGAGATTGACAATACAACTGTCTTCCTGAACCCCGGAAGCATCGTTGCATGAGGCAACCCTTATGACTCCGTGCTGAAGTATCCTCTTCTTGATGCCGGAGCCATTGACGAAAACGACTTCCACCCCATAGTCGCCTATCGGGAGAGAGCCGGTTTCAACGAGTCCTCTGATCTCGTTGGTCGTGACAAACCGTGCTTTGACGGCGACTTTCCTGTCGGAACCTACCACCTTCGCCATTATTTCTGAGCAGTCCTCCAATTCGTAGGCTCTGTCTTGGCCGAACGTCAGTCCTTTCGACCAAAGACAGATCCTGATAGGGAAATCATTCCCCCTGACGACATGAAAAATGTCGTTTTTTTCGTTGTATGCGCAATTCATATTCATTAATATCTAATGCTTGAGTTCTTGGTTATCGTTCCTCCGAGGGGTCGAGCGTCAGCGCGGTGGCGAAATTCATGGAAGTATCTGCCTCCTGAGTTACGGTACAAGTAGCATAGACAGTATTCCCATCAGTGCTTACCAATTGTACAGTGCCGGTTCTTGAAGAGCCGGTGTCATTTGCCCTTGCCACCAGGTCGGTGTCGCGGTCTCCGGATCCCTCGGTAATCCCGTCGCTGACAAGGCACCAGTCCGGAAGCGTCAGTCTCCAGCCGGCGCTGTCTTTGTCCGTTATCGTGAAAATCGCTCCGTCGCCACCCGCCTCAAATGCTTGCGTCACCGGGAGGGACCATGTGGCGGCCCTTGCCGCCGACTGCACAATCGTGAACGACTTCGAATATGTTCCCTTGCCGTCCGTTCTGGTTCCTGTTACCGTGACTGTCCCGACGCGCTCGGAGGCCGTGGTGTTCTGCGCGAAGGTAACCTTAACCGAGGAGGATTCGATGGAGGCCGCAGCCGCTGAGAGTCCTCCGGACACCGTCGCGTTCAAACCCGTAAGGTTTTGGTAGGACATCGGATTCGTCAATACAGTTAGCGTGGCCTTAACCGTGGCACTGTTCATGGAGAATGTGATGGAGGGTTCCAGCGATGCCGCCGCTTTCTGTTCCACGCTGCTTACGGCGAAGGTTGTGTTGCCGTCAGCGCTCTTCAGCGTTATGTTTCCCTCGCGTTCCGCACCGGTGTTGGCATCGACTTGGAACGAGACCTCTCCGCTGCCTGTTCCAGAATCGATTCCGCCTTCGGCTCCCATCCAGTCAGGGTACTCCACTTTCCAGCCAACATTGTCGTTGTCGGTGACCTGGATAGATGGAGCATTGCTTCCGTCGGCTTTGATGATCCAGGTTGAAGGCAAATTCCAGGACGGGTCGACTTTCGGAGTCTCAGCCTTGGCGGCTTGTTTGGCGACACATATTGTTAAATTACTCGCGCCGCTTTTGAGTATGAGTTCGAAACTGCGCGAAGAACCGGTGTCGTTCGCAGGGTATCTGACCGATAGTTTCCCTTGGCCTGTTCCGGTCGCAGAGCCTGACTCTAACGTCAGAGGACTATCGAACACTACTCTCCAGCCTGCTCTCGCAGGATCGCTTATGTTTATGTCAAAGGTGCCGCCGGCAGGATTCAAGGTCAGATATTCTCCGAGGTATGAAGAAGGAAGATCCCACGATGGATCTTCGGCTGATGCCGCCGCTTTCTGTAAGACCGTATACGACTTCGAGAAGGTTCCCTTGCCGTCCGTTCTGTCTCCTGTCAGGGTGACCGTGGCCATTTTCGCCGAATTGCCCGTGTTCTCCGCATAGGCGAACCCGATGAGGTAACCGGTGATCGACGGCCCCGTGGTTATGGCCATCCCTCCGGAGGCGGACACCCGAAGGTTGGTGAGTCCTGTTGTGGTGAACGTGTTTGTCACGGTGCCGGCCTTTGCCTCGACCTCTATGCTGTCTTTCTGGAAGCTGATGCTGACTTCAGCCGAAAAATAGGTGACGTTCACTGACTTCTCGGCGTAGATGTTTGGTTTGTCTGTACTTGTCGCCCTGACCTTGACCTCGGACCCCTTTGCGTTACTCTTTACCGTCAGCTTCCCGTTGCCATCGATGGACGCATAGTCCGAACCGCTCACCACACTCCAGGTTATGCTCCGCTGTGTCGTGTTCGACGGTGAATATGTCACCTGGAACTGCGCCGTGTTGCTTACATCGTTCACGGTGGACGGCCCGAGGATGCCAAGTCCTGTGATGTCGATGTCCACTTTGTCAATGACAGTGTTGTTAGGGTTTGCATAATGCCATTTGAACGTCATGCTGCTGACAGTCCTATCCGTCAGCGATGTCTTGAACTCGTCCACGACAATAGCCCGTTCCGAACCATCCTTCTCGATGATGTACCTCTCCTTGGCCGCAAGAAACTCCAGCCAGTACCCGTTCATCCCGACGCTGTCGATGTGCCCGGAGTTCTGCTCGAATGTCATCGAATAGTCATTCTCCAGCTCCTGCTCTATCCCGGAATTCACGAACACCTGCGTCTCCGACTCTATCGAGCGGCTGAACTTCCCGGTTGCGTGAATATATTCATACGTCCCTCGCCGCCCCAGGAACTTGTACGTCTTCAGTGGCAACCGCATCCTCTTGATGACGAAAGAATATACCGTTGACTTGCTTCCGGAACACTCTATCCAAACATCATAGGACACTATGTTTGACACGTCCAGCCCCTTTGCGGAAGCGGTCGCCAGCATCGTGTCAGCGGAAATGTCAAGGTCATAATATTTCAGATTAATGCTATACGTGGGACTGAGCTCGTAGTTGCTGGATGAGCCTCCGGCAAGATAGTTAAATCTGACATAGGTGGAGACATCACCCGCCATCCTGTAGAACCAGAGTCTGTCTTCGGCTCCGACATGGACAGGAGATTTTTCCGGCCTTGTCGTGAATATGGTCGCGGCAAGCGACTTGTAGGCGAACTTCCGGCAAGGCAGCACACTGAAACTGTACGAGCAAGACGACGTGCCTTGCGTGGCTGCGAATACTCCTGTAATCATCCCGACACCGTTGCCTTTCAGAACCCTGAGTATTTCCCCCGCCGGCAACCGTACTATGCCAGAGTTTGGAGTCACCTCAAAACTCATGACCTCCTGATTGGGGACAAAGGTGTTGAGCCTGACGGAGATCGTAACCGTGTCATCCGATTCCGTTGTCAGCGTCAGCCAAGAGCTTTCGTCAGCGAATTGTATGCTACCTGTAAATTCCATATCCGTGTTTCAATGGCAGGGTATATCATCCCCAACCCAGGACAAATGTACACCTGGAGACCCCATTCAGAAAGGACATCAGATTTCGATGAACTCGCCTCTGGTGGAGACCCTGTCCGAACCCGCCGCCACCGTCACCGAGAGCTTCGCCACGATCCATTTCCTCCCCCTGAAGTACACCGGTCTGTACAGCCTGAAGTTGTGCAGTTCGACAGGCGTGAGGTTCACGTCCACGGCCACCCTCTGCCTCGTCTTTCCCAGCCACTGGGCGAATGCCTTGTGATATTCTTCCCAGAGACCGCCGGGAGTAAGGTCTTCGGTTCCAACAAACTGAAAGTCTGCCTTTGAGATAGGGGCGAATATGCCATTGCTGAAAAACTGATCCTCAAATGACACCCCTATGTAGACCTTGTTGTCACGCTCTTTTCCAACATCGTTCGGTTCAATTATAGCCGCCATGCTCCGTGGAAAAGTTGTGTCGGAAATGAATAATTTTTCCGGCACGCAGCCCGCTGTCATAAATTCGGTGCTATTGTCAAATGTGTCTGCGCCTTCCACATGGTTTTCCACAGGCTTTGCCCCTTTGTAAAGCAAGTCGCATTCATACGCTATTTCCGTTACAGGAACGATCACGCCATTGTTTGGGTTATATTGTCTCCTTACGACTCCGTCATATTTGCGGCCAGAATAGACATCACCAGTAGCCTCGTCGAAGACCACCGAATAATCCTCACTTGACGAAAAGTGCGCCAGTATGCCGTCCACATTGCCCTCTTGGATTCTTTCTACTCGACCGTCTTCCATATTTTGGGTTAGCTTTGTAGTGTCATAGGAGATTCCATCGTCGCCATAGCCGAACTTATAAGATACGGCTTTCTCTTCCGAAGAAGAATAATCGTCCTCTATTTTTTCTTCCCAATCCTCGACAGGATAGCCAAGAACATCTTTATTCTCTATCATTCTAACTTTTCCGCCGTCGTTGAATATGGTCGAACAGAACATCGAACAAAGACCTTTAATCAACTCAGCGAAAGAGAGGTCCGGAAGGAACGAGGCCAAATCAGTGATCTTATTGTTTCCTGGAGTAGAAGATCCTCGCCTTGTGGGCTTTCCGGTTGACGGTGGCCTTGTTCCCGATGTCGCCACGTCACGCCACCTGTTCGGCTTCACCACGTCATCAAACAAAAATTCGTGGTATCTACCAAGAATGGATAGTTCAGCCCATCCGTTCCGGAGTAGCATGTCGTTAGGAACATTTACCGAGCATCCTGCCAGGATGACCCTCAATGGAATAGCCGGAATGAAGGTATTATAGGTAAAACTCTCTGACGCATTGTAATAATTGTAATACTTCTTCCTGTAGAGGTAATCGTCTTCAGTTAGTTGCCCTGTGGTAGCGCCTGCTGAACCTGGCTCACCTGACACGGGAATTCTACTGATCACCGAATATGGCTGTATTGCAACATGTGTCTTGTTGATAAGCAGCGGCGTAGAAAACTTCGAGAGGGTGCTTGGGATGGAGCCCGTGTCAAACTCCAGAATGCTCTTCTCCCAGATCTTCCCCTCCAGTTCCACCATCTTCTCCGTGAACGTGTACATCAGACACCCGTCCTCGATCCCATCATACACCAGCGTCCCGCTCACAAACGGCACACCCCCGATCCACACCGAAGCTTCCAGTCTTTTCACGTTCGGCGCCAGGAACATAGCCGGCGTGTACTCGAACACCCTCCTGTTCACCGGACTCGGCGGAAACGAAATCTGCGTGCTGAAAGCCGAAGGAATATGATCCTCCTCCAACATCGGATTCTCCATCTCGATCTGGAACTCGAACCCCTTCGTAAGATCCAGCTCCGTGAAATCCTTAGTCAATATCCTAACCATAACGAACTCATTATGGCACAAAAATAGCCACCCTCAGGCGGCCACAAAAGGACAACGGAAACGGATTCTATTCTTTACCCGTGTACTTCGTGAAATTAACAGGTGGGATAAGAACCGCACCTAAGCCTCCTTTCAATGCCACATTGGCAATGTGTTCTCTTACAAAAGGGAACACAATGGCCGCACCATTGATACGGCCAAAATCCTCATCGCTTTTGATGTCCGATTCACCTTCTTTCTTGAATATTCCCACCATTTTTGCCGTAATCCTGAACTGCTCAACCTCGTCACGCTTTTGCGCCACTGTAACATCAACAGTGACGGCTATTCTTGGTTCGGCAGATGCGACTCCAACATTTATATCGAATGAGTTTTGAGCCTTCTTGTCGAATATCACATCGCTAATTCTTTTGAAAGAACTTTCGATTAGGATGATATTTTCAAGGGTAAACCCTGACTTTGGATTGCTGTTGTCCATAATTCTTATGCTGCTTTTGGATAGTTATCATTATTAATTTCAACACGGAATTGCGCACCTGATTGCTGCGAAAAGGAATAAGTCTCACATCCAATAGGCGCTAATGAAATCCAAGTGAAAGGCATTTCGTGGAATTTTGGAGTGATTTCAGATTTCCGCAAAGAGAAGCTATTCTCATCTTTGCACGAGAAGGATGCAAAACCAGCCCCTTCTTTAACAAAGATTGGATTTTTCACTTCGATGTATGATTTATCTGAAATGAAGCAAATGTTTTCAGTAGGGAATTTCTCGATGAATCTGCTAAATAAGTCATCCTCCCATTCAAGGTATAACGCATCGTTACGATAAACATCATCGGGCACGATTTCAATGATATGCATAGAAGACATTTGATCGAACTCGTAGCGTACTCGAATATTCTGAATCTTTTCAAGAAGAAGATTCAGTTCATTGATAATATATTCATTAGAAGTCATATTCAGTATTTTCTCAAAATAGGAAGGATCTCTCTCATCAAATCAAGCGAGTTCGAACTTTTGGATGAATCAAAATTTTCATCTTCATAATCTGCTGACTCGCGAAGTTTCTTTAGTTGGAAAATATCCCTACGCAAAGTACGGCCATCATTAGGATTACTCTTCTTGATGTATTCCAATACGAGGTTCAGCAGATAATTGTGCGAACCTTCTCTGCTTAAACTACACTCTGAGGCGATTTGATCCTTTGTCTTCCCGATAACATAATAACATATATGGCAAATCCTTTGAAAACAAGCATAGTATGCGCAATGTCCAACAGGGAGGAAAGACGAACTGTCGTGCAAAGACTTAGCGAAAGTTTCATTCATCTCGGATTTGCTCTTATACTTGCTGAATGCCATAGAATGATAACTAAAGTATAATTCCTAAATCCCGGATGTAGTCATCAACAGTTATACCATTCTTATTGAACTTTTGAAGTTCTTGGTAATCCTTGTCCTGCTGCTCAAGAGTAGCCTTGTTAAAATATTCCTCTAATTGCTGAATATATGAGCTCATAGCGCCTTCATCAATATGTATCTCATCAATCTGTGCAAAGATAATGATAATATTTTTGTAAATGCAAATGCAATACAAAAAAAATAATTGAACAACTTTCCGGCCAAATAATCAAGACTTTCCGCTGATTTTCACTTCGTTCGATGGGGATTGCGGAACAAAGGCAGCCGCCCGAAAGCGGCTGCTAAACGAAGGTCAAGATTGTCAGAGTTTCTTCAGCTCCACCGGCGGGCCGACCTCCAGGTAATGATCCATCGAGGCGGTGATCATCTCGAAGATCTCCTTGGAACGCTTACGTATCTCGTCGATGACTTTTTGGCTGCGTGTTACTCTCCAGTACCAGGTACGATTGAAGCGGTCATCGTGGGTCGATAGGCGATGCACAAAGTTATATTTCCAATGGGCGTTAATATTAGTGAACACCAAATCGAACCCTCCGTCTCGGTAAACGATGTAAATGTCTCCGAATATGTCCCCGACCCTGTTCCCGAACGCCACATTCCAGAACCGTCCGCGAAACTCTTTCCTATTGCGGTCGTGACAGAACCGAGAATACTCAAGACCCATGTCTGTTGATGGCCAGCCACTCAGAAAGCCATATAGATCCTTTTTATCCCTTCCGTCCATACTGTAAGTCTTCTTGAACGTAAGCGTATCCGGCTCCACGAGTTTCCTTCCGAAGCAAGTTCCGCAGCATCCGACCAGGAGCAAGACGATCGCCAAAATAACCTTTCTCATACTCATTCAGAATTAATTGTCATTTTATTCGTCTCATCTGGGCATCAAGCGGCCTGTTCAGATGCCGTTCCAAAGAACCTTTCAACTCGTGGAACAGAGACAATGAATATACCCTTGCGGAATCCGCCAGCACTCGGTTCTTCCTGAGCCAAGCTCCGCTTCTGTTCAAAGCGTCATCGTATGTTGACATTCTATGAATATATCTTCCCGGCTTATGGTTGCAAATCACATCGATATTTGTCATATAGATGGTGCAAGAGTCAGGCATACACTTGACATATAAGTCGAAAAACAGATGATCAGGGTATTTTGAAGTCTTATTATTATGAGTGAAACGGACATCGTGACACTGGAGAACCGTTATCCCTCTCTTTTCAAGAGCGAAATCATTCTTTCTATGAATATAGTCAAGATTCGGCTTCCAGATGTTCAGTTGATCCTCCATCCATTCCGCCTCTCTTCCGTACACAGGAAATGTCCCATAGATTGTAAGGGTGTCCGGTTTTATCGCCTGTCCGAAACAAGTCCCAAAGCAAGACAGCAATATGATCGCAGCAAAAATAACCTTTCTCATACTCATTCAGAATTAATTGTCAGACAAATCCTTGCAAAAATCACTCCGTAACGGTGTCGTGGCGGAGGATGTCGAACTCCAGCTCCTCGTTCATGATCCTCCTCAGAGCCTCGTCCAACTGGTAGAAGGCGGTGTTCATCGTCCTGATCTCATTGTCGAGCCTTCCGTCCATCAGCAGTTCCTTGCTCTCGCACATCCGCTTCTCCCACTCGGAGAACCGGTCGGCGATCCGGAACAGTTCAATCCTGGTCTCGATGATGAATGAATCAGCCCCGATCTTGTGGCTTTCAGCGGCAGCTGCCGCGTTGTTTGAATTAGTGTATCGCATAACTAATTGTAAATAAATGTCCTCTGCTATAGGTCTGCGATACATACTGGAAGCCTTGCGGCTAGTATAGTCACGGCTTTCGCCAATGACGACCATACAGAGGACAAAAACTCTCTAAAAAATATGTCAGCAATCAATAACGGGACAAAATCAGCCGCTAAAGAGTGCCATCCAATATGTATCGCACCACAAATATGCAACTTCGTTTTTCAATTTCCAAGAGTTTTGCGAAAAAAATGCAGAAAAACTTTCGCTACCTGCCGTAGGTACTCCGGCGTTTCGCCCTGTTGTACTTCTCCGTCTGCTCGATGATCCCGTTCTTCCCCATCATCGACACATCCGCCTTGATAGGAACGGAGAGCCTTTTGTTCAGCAGTTCGATAGCCTCCAGCAACTTCTCATCGGTCGCTGACCTTGCCGAAGCGACATTCCCTCCGGACACCGAGCCGCTTCCGGTCACTGAACCTGTCGAAGTGTTCGTAAACCCACCGCTTTCCCGACCGATAGCGGCTCCCACAGGATAGACCGCCTCGAAGTTCAGGCTCTTCAACGTTCCAGCCTTCCGAGCCTCCTCCATCGTCGCCACGAACGGCAGCAACGTCGGATTGCTCAGTCCGTCAGCAGGGATCACATATTCACCGCCGTTCTCGCCCACAAGCACGGTAGGGGAGGAGACGAAGCCTCTCTTGTCAGGTGAGAGCCGCGCCTTGAACGCCTTTCCGTCCTGAGCTCGGCGAGTGTTCACGAAGCCGCCCTCCTCCGCACCTATCGGTTGCGCCGCGATCAATGCAGTCTGCGCCGCCCCGAAAGCGGCCACGATAGCGGCAGGAGCCGCACCGGCTGGCCAGCCCCATTGCGCCAAGGTCTTGGTGACCGACAAAGCCGTGTTGATGATGGACTGCACCAGATTGAGCGCTTTCGTCCTCTTTGCCTGTTTGATCTCCATCTCCTCGCGCTTCGCCTCTTCCTCAGCCTCCATCTCCTCGACCCTCGCGTTGTACTGCTCCTGTGACACCAATCCGGCATCATATCTGGATTTCAGATCCTTCTTTTTCTTCTCGTTGTTCTTCTTGTACTCGTTGAATGCCTTGTTTTCCTTGGCGTTGGTAAGCTCGATCGCCTTGCTTGCCAGCTGGAAGCCTTCCTGCGCAAGCCCTCCCATTCCAGTCAAGGCACTGGCTAGATCTTCCGCTTTAAGCCTTCCATCAGACAGATTAGCAAAGAACTGATCCCACTGCTCTTGCGACACGCCGAACAGGCTACCTTTTCCCGTACCGGCGAAAACCCCTGCGGTGTCCTCATTCTGCTTGTTTTTGAGCTCGGTAATTTTCTCAATAGTCTGTTGGAGTTGCAGTTTGTATTTATTCAGCTCTTCTTCTGGGATTACCGCTCCGTCAAATTCTCCGCTATCAGTGATCTTTTTGAGTTCAGTTTTTAGATTTTCCAAATACGCAAGGTCGGACGAGACCAAATCTGCATTCATTGATCTTTGCATCGAAGACCTCTCTGTTGACGGGCCAACAGGCAAAGCGGACATCTTCTGCTCGTATTCGTTTTTTATCTCAAGCCTCTCTATGTCGTGAGCAGTCTTGAGTTTTGCCATTTCCTTAGCCTCCGCATCCATCCGAATCTTCATCAGATTGTTCTGGTGCTTCTTCTCAATAGCCTCCAACACCGCAGCCTGATTCTCGTACAGCACCTGCGTCTCCTTGAACTTCTTGAGTTCCGCCTGGTACCGGGCCTCCTCACCGTCCATCGCCGCCCTGGTCTTGTCCGTCTCCGCCTCGTTGATGATCGCCGTTCCCTCCTTGGCCAGATCCGCCGCCTTCTTCTCGTACTCCTGCCGCTTCTTCAACGCATCCTCCGAATGCTTCTTGATCTTCTCCTGCAACTCATTCTCGATCTTGGCTCTGTCCGCCCCCTTATCCTTATGAGCCGCCAGCCTCGCCGTCAGCGTCGCCACCTCCAGCTGATAGAGCCTTTCGTCATATTCCTCCTGTGAGGAGATCTCCTTCTCGTTGTACCGCCTTGTCAGTTCCGCCTTGGCCGTCAGGAACGCCTCGTCATTGCTCAATGACCAGAGGGCTTTGTTTTTTTGCGGATTTTGGAGGCTTGGTGGGTTTGATGGCGGTGTTGATCCCGACGGGGAGGAAGAGGAGGCGGCTCCGCCACCGGACGCATTCAGGTACTGGGCGGCGGCGAGGTCGAATCCTTCGAGGGCGTTCCTCGCTATGTTCAGTTTGTCGCCGCTGTAGTGCCACCAACGACTGAAGCCGCTTTGATTGTCGTAAGTCGCCTGAGCTTGGGAGAATCCTTGCTCATATATTTTGCGTGCTTCTTGGATGTAGGATTTCATAACCTCCTCATTGCCGTGAAAATCTTCAAGCTTTCTGGCGAAATCCTCGGAAAAATCCTTGTAGAAACTCTGTTTTGACCCTGATGACACTAAATCCGAGGTCTTTTCAATCAGTTTTGTCAGCCAATCAACCACCTCCTTGATTGGACCCGTTGACTCCTTGAACGAGAGGATCAGCCCCTCCCATGCGGACTGGAGCAGTTTGACGGAACCCTCGACCGTGTTGACCCTTTCCTCGGCTGTATTCTTCAGCACGCCGTTGACATCCTCAAGCGAATCCCTCAGAGCCAAGGCAGCGTCCGCTCCGTCAAGGAACGTATTGAAGGCGGAGACAGACCTTTTGTCGGTCAGTTCCAACGTGGTGTTAAGGTCAACTCCCTGCGCCTTCAGCTGTCTCAGCCCGGACATCAGTTCAGGGAATGTGCTTACAGGCTTGCCTAAGGCCACCGCCAGCTTGCCGCTTGAGTCCGCGAGGTTAAGCAGGATGTTCCTTGTGGCAGTGGCCGCGGAAGAAGCGTCAAACCCAGCGTTGGCCAGTGTGCCGAGCAGGGCGACTGTGTCCCTGAGCGAGAAACCGAATGTCTTCGCCACCGGTCCGACCGTGGCCATCGCTGTCTGGTAGTAGGAGAAGCTCAGCGCGCTGTTGTTGGCTCCTTGCACCAGCACCCCGAGGGTGTCGGCGGTGTCTTTGGCATCAAGCCCGAACATCCTCAGTGTCGCTCCCGCCATCGCCGCCGCTTCCGGGAGGGTGGTCCCGATGGCCGTGGCGAAGTGCAGGACGGACTCCTGCATCTGCATGATCGCACCCTCCTTGAAACCCAGCTTCGCGAGTTCTGTCTGAAGCAGCGTGACCTGCGAGGCGGTGTATTCAGTGGTCCGTCCAAGCTCCATCGCCGAATATGTCAGCGCCTCGATGTCCTTGACGTTCTTGCCGATGATAGTGGAGAGGTTGACGTTGGCCTGCTCGAAGTCCACTATCTTCTGGAACGCCCTTGCCACGCCTCTGACTGCCCCGGCGATAGCTGCGAATGCCGCCAAAGCTCCGGCCTTGACGCTTGACAATTTCTCAAGCGCACCCCTGGTCTGCCCGGACTGTGAGGTAAGCTCTTTAAGCCTTGCCTTGGTCTGCTGGACCTCGGCATTAAGCTTCTTCCAGTTCTCCGTCCCGGGAACGGCCTTGCTAAGAGCCGTCTGCGTCAGTTTCAGATGGTTGCGGAGTTCGGCCAGCGTCTTGTTCTCAAGGGAAACGGCATCCCTGAGTTTGTTGTATTTTTCCCGGCATTCCGTCAGGGTCTTCTCCTGGTCTTTCAGGGTCTTCGTCAGGTTCTGGTGTTCCCGTGAGCCGGTCTTGCCAGCCTTCTCAAGATTCTTGAGTTCAGTCCTGGTCCTTTTGGTCGAACTCTGCAAATCCTTCATCTGCCTGTCCAGCGCAAGCATCTCCTTCCTGCCGCCATCCCCGTTGACAATCAGGTTCAGCCGAAGATCCTCATCCGTAATTCTTTTAGCCATATAGATAATTGTTTATTGTTTGCCCTGATCCGCCGCCTTTATCCGGGCGACGGCATCCTCCGTGAACTCGTACATCAGGCGCTCGGCGATGGAGGCGAAAGCGCCGAAGACATAGCGGTTGTGGATCCTGCGGTTGCTCTTGACGGGCTGGTCTCCTCGCTGGAGGCGCTTCATGTCCAGGAAGCGCTCGTAGGCCACGTGGACGAACGTCAAAGTCCCCGAAGCGACGCTGCCGCCGGTAACAGAAACACTTCTGGACGACTCCAGCCGCCCGGAACGCTTCTTGACCCTTGCCTCGATGGCCTTGCCCTGATTCCTCAGAAGCCTCTGTCCCTCATCCTGAAGGATCTCACTAACGAAACGCGCCCTGACATCCATCACTCATCACTCAAATGATAGTTCGATGCTGTACCCGCTCCAGCCGCCGAAGACGCTTGCCTCCGGAACCACATCCACCGAAGCCAACGCCAAACCCGTCACAAGACGGCAGTTCTGGCTTGAGGTCTCCTCGGCGATATAGGCCAGAATCAAATCCGCGATCTCCAGAAGCCGTGAATACTGCTCATTCTCCGATTCCTCCGTCTTGTCCAGCCCAAGCCCCTTCTCCAACACGAAGATCACCGTCCCCAACTCTTCCCGGAACGTGTCAGAATCCCCGCGCTGATGCACCTCCGGACGCGCCACGAGAACCTGCACACCCGAAAGATGAGCCAGCTTGGAAGTGGCGTCCGACTGCGCGGTCGTGCAAATCGGATCTATGTGCCCACAGCACCGGCAGGAGTGGATCTTCAACCCCGCAAGGTACTCAGTGAGCCTTTGAAGCCTTGATAATCTGCTCATTTCTCTTCCTTTCCTTATAGTTATGCCACATAATCGACAGCACCGAGAACAACGGCTCCTCATCCACCCTGTCAATGTTGCCAAGCGTGTTCTCCTTAGCCACCTCGACCAGAAGATCATTCCACCCGAAGCTGGCACCGGAAGGCTTGTCATCCCCGGCGAACAGCTTCGACAAATCAACCTCCTCCCCGTTAATCTCCAGAACACCCGACTGAAGGTACTTCAAGCAAGCCGCGAACCACATCATCACAAGATTCTTCTGCCACCCCTTCAACCTCGACGCTCTATGAATATGCCCACGTGCATTCCGTTGGTCCACATCCGGCACCATCCGACCTGCCCTGTTGGCCTTCCGGCAACGTCTTCTGTACAGGAAAGCGATGCATTCATCCAGATCCTCCGGCTCGTGGCTCCTGAAAAACCTGTTGATTGCGGCGGATGCGTGCCTGAACTCCCCGAACGTCAGATCCTGGAGCAGTTCCCCCGGACCGTGAAGCCAAACAAGCCCCGAACGCACCACCGGCATCGGATTGGCGACCGAATCAAACGTCAGCGCAGCCGACTCCTCCGAAAAAAGGAATCCGAGGAACCTCTCGCACATCCGATAGACATTCTCATCCCTGACAGAAGAAGAGCCATTGAATATGTCCGTGAACCATCCCTTGACAGTTCTCCGTACCCTAAGCAGCATCCACAAGACCCTCACATTGAAGTCCAACGGCGATTCCCCACGCCTAAGGCACCACTCGAAGATCCTGAACACCTCCCGCACCTGTTTCGGAGTCATCTCACTCCACGAGCCAGGCACCTGCACGACCTTACCGGTCTCGAAAACCTCAATCGTGTTCATCACTCGGTGGTAAAGAATTTGTTCCTCCTGTCATTCACAGGCAAAAGCTTAGGGTCCACCTTCTCCTCGCTGATCAGCGCCGACAAATCCGTCAAAGCGTCCTTGACCTCACTTTTCAGATTGCCGACGTACCAGTCGATCTCATCCATCGTGGCCACACGGTTGGACTTGTTGCCCTGATAGGTAGGGGAGAACCGCCTTGCGATCTCGATAGGGAACACCTCAAGGCTCCACCTCGTCCCAGCCACGATCACCGCACTGAGAATGGCCGCCCTTCTGGCCAGCGAGAGCACCCTCTCGTCAGCCGAGCCGTCGGCTATGGAAGCCCACTTATCCCCCGCGAACGGTCCTATCACCGCCCTTTGCCGCTCGATCACAAGCGCCTGGAGCAGATAATAGACATAGTAGCTTCCATCGACGGGATAGACAGCCTCGAACTCCTGAATATTCCTGACAATGGATTCGCCCGTCATCGTCCTCTTGGCCGACGCTTTCCAGTTCTCGTTGCCGGAAGTCTCCAAGTAGGTGTACAAAGCGTCCAGAGCCCTGAAATACCGCTCCCTCATTGCCCTGTCATCCCTGTCTATCTGCCATTCGTAAGGGCTTCTCTCATTGTCGTCGATCTTGACCTTCCGTCCGGTCGATTCGTGTGACACGGATGAAAGCTTGGCGTACCGCATCAACGCCAGACAAGCCACCGGAAGCCTCACAGCGGCCACAAGCTCCGGTTTCTCATCCTCATCGTAAGCCTCCGCGGCCTCCTTGACCACCTCCGGGCTCACAAGCCGCGCCACCTCATCGGTGGCGAACCGGATTTCCGTCTCGATCAGCCTGAAAGGAGAGGAAGCGTACCATTGGCCGGTCAGATCCTCAAGTTCCTTGGAACCGTCCCGATTTCTGTTGAACAAATCCGTCATAATCACTGATTTTTAATCCTGGCCGAGGAAGTAAGGGCATCCTCCGCCGACAACTGCCTGTGGAAGAACCCAAGTTTCAGTCCCTTGCCCGGGAAATTGAACGCTATCGCCTGGTTGACCGGCTCCAGAATCGTCTGCGAGGCGATCTCCGTGTCCGAAAGCAGGAACAGCTTGAAGGCGTACAACAGTTCCGATCCTGAAGCCAGCTTGCCGTTCACCATCACGTTCGACAACGACGGGTGAAGACCCATCCCCGAGGTGATCGCCGATGCCGAGGCCTCCGAGATCTTCAGCTGCGCCTCCACGAAATCCTTCATCTTCTGGTCGATGGCCTCCACGGACCAGGACACCCGCCCTGTTCCGCTCTCCGAAGGCATGTCCAGCGAGTAGAAGAACTTTCCGGCGTTCTCCTTTCCGCTCAGCACGTCCTGCATCTGGCGCAGGAGCTCATCAGTCAGAGAGCTTATCTCGTTCTCGATTCTGGTGTCATCCCACGTCGGGTTTGCCATCCTCAGACGGTCGCGCCTCTCCTCCCAGTACTCCTTAGGAGCCTTCACCAGATAGGCGAGGTTGATGCCGTTGTCCGTGACGTACTTGAAGATGGTCGGAACCTCGGAACCCTTGACAATCCAGCGCAGCGCTCCCCAGTACTGAGGCACGGCGTAGAAATCCCTTGCGAACGAATATGTGTGGTTGTACGATGCCGACGCTCCGAACCGTCCCGGATTCCTCCTGTCATAGACCGGATAGACCCTCACGCCGGTACCGACGCAGGAATGCTCGAAGTCCCCCACGACGATGTGCCTGACGTCTTTGATCTCCCGGCTGTCCGTCCACTCCAGCCTTGCGTTCTTGGATGGAATATGCTCAAGATAGGCGATCCTTGGCTCCCTGCCTATTCTCCTGCCTTTCTCAAGGTACTTGGCGTCGAAGAATCCTTTCAGGTGCAGATAGTCGGTCATACATCCCTTGATGTAGCTGACATAGTCCCAGCTGTCCAGCCATGCCTGTATCTCCCTGTCCTCCTCCCAGTGATGCACGATGTTCCCCTCCTGGTAAGCCAGCCGGTTAAGGAACACGCCCTGTCCGTAGAGGAGCCCCATCTGCCTCTCAAGGATTCCCGGTCCGAGATTGTTCTCGTCAAGGATGTCCCGAAGGTGGACGGGGAGGTTGTTGTCGTGGCCGAACGGCACGATCTTCTGTCCGCAGACGGTCTGGGGCAGCTGCTCCCAGTTCCTCTGCTGTGCCATCCAGAACACGGAGTCAAGGCTGTTGTCCACCCTGTTGGAAAGCGCGAAAGCCCGTCCGTCGTTCAGCCGCAGGACGGACGTGTGGTCGGATATCTTCTCGATTCTGCTCATACTAGTATCAGTTTTTGTCCGTTGAATGTCATCAGAAGCGGCTGGTAGAAACGCCGCGGCTCTCCGGTCTCCAAATCCATATACCCCTCGATGAGATCTGCGTTCCTGTTGTGTTCCTTCATCTCCCTGTGCCGCAGGATCCCGCGGTGGACGTAGACGATGCCGTCGGACGTGCCTTTCGATGGATTGTAGGACATGAACGAGAAACTGAAGCTCCTGTCTTCCTCGGACAGTCGCCTCATCTCGGCCAGTGCTTCATATACGTTCATATCACAAAGTTAGCATCAGCCACGCCTGGATAAAGGACACCGGAGAAGGCCGCCGGGTGCGTCCGGACAACCGGAACATGGTGGCCGGGGCTTCTGTTGAAGCGCGCGCTGAAGCCCAAAACGACAGCGGAAACCGTTGAAATCACAGCAGACAGACACTCTTTTATGAATATTTTCCCGTCAAATGAGTGAAATACAGTACTTTGCGTCCTGAGGGCGCGAAACGGTGCCTTTTTCGGTCGAAGAAGACCCCCGGGCCGCCCTGCCGAGGAATCGCAATTGCGATTCCGTTCCGGGGTGATATATGGCGCACGGGTGTGTCAGCGGCTACTCTTTCAGACCGCCTTCGGATCGACAGCCGCGGACGGCAGCATCGTCTTCCCGCTTGCCAGGCCGCGAAGATGCCTGGTCATCACGAGGTACTTGAACGAGTCCGACGGATTGGTGGACTCGGTAGGCAGCTGCTCGACAGGCAGCTTCTCGCTTCTCTTGTCCTTGAACACGACACCATTCCGCACAGCAGTCCTCGCCCTCTCCAGCGACAGCTTGAGATTCTTGGCTGCGTAGGCGTCTATGCGGATCACCGGCAGTCTCGGATTCCGCTCGCTCATTATCTCCTGCATGAACGAGTATTCCTCCGGCTGGCCGATGTTGCCCTGGTTGATGGACATCAGCTGCACCGTCCAACCAGTGCGGCGACCGTTCCCATCGTACTCGATGGACTTCTTGAGTTTGCTGACCTGATCCTCTCCCACCGACTTGTACGCGTTGCCGGCGCGGTCATAGTACAGCATCAGGGTTCTGCTCCTCATCGGAGCGAAGAAAGCGCGGAACTTCTCTCCGAGGTCAGGGACATATTCGGGAGCCAAAGTGTAGAGGAACTTCACCACACGTATGCACGCGCGGCCCTTCTCGATGTCGTTCTGGGCGATGGACATCGAACACATATTCCCGAAGTCCACTCCCGCCATCAATGGCTTGTCGATATCGAGATATTTCAGCACCCTGCAATCCTCCCTATCCAGCAGCCCGAAACCGTCATAGGCATCCTCATCCGTGCCGTCGTAGTAGAAGTGGCGTTCGGCAAGGGATGTGTAGAAGCGGTCGCCGGATTCCAGGGACGGACGCATCGACAGGATAGCCGTGTTCAGGTCAGGCAGCTTACCAGCGATGGCATCCCCGAACCACTGCTCTGTGAGGATGTCCACATTGATGTAGGATGATGCCAGCATGAAGAAAGTCCTGGCTTCCTTACGCATCCTAAGTTCAGTCCATCGGGCTTTCCACTGCTCGGCCACACGGCACTTGCCGCGGTAGATGTTAAGATCCTCGCCGCTGTGGGTTTTCAACCATTTGTCCTTGGCGGCGGCAGCCTCGTGCAGGCATTCGTTATAGACCAGTCCGGCCTTTAGCACCAGCACGATGGCCGGGATGTCCATGTTCCGGGCGTATTTCAGGATCCAGTCATATTCCCCGATGTGCGTGGTGTCCGGCATATCGGTGGTGAAACTGAATCCTCGGTAGAAGACACTGTGGCCATATTCCTGCCTGTAGCCACGGACTGCCTTCAGCAGGTTGGAGATCTTGTCTTCCCGGAAATATTTCACCTCATCTCCGAAGACAAAGACGTAGGAGGCTCCGGCAAGGGTGGCCGGGCGGTCAAGGGAGCCGAACCGGATGTTGGTGCCGGTGTAGAATATGATCGTGCGTTTGTAGGAGACCAGTTTGTTGAAAGGTTTCCAGAAATGTGGTTTGAGCCAGTCCGGAAGGGATGCCATCTCCGCATCGGTGAATGTCGGCGGCTCCTTCTCGATGACATAGTGGACTCCTTCACGCAGGCCTTTGCGCTCCAGTCCCTCCAGAACGGATGGGAGGATGTTGGCGTTCAGGTTCGTGAACGTGTCGGCCACCCAGACGACGGGCGCTCCTGGCATATCATAGATGACATCCAGCAGTCTTTCGGCCTGGATGTCGGTTGTCTTGGCTCCGCCACGCCCCACGACATTGAGGTTCTGACAGGCACCGGCCAGCGACACGATCTGGGCGAAAGGGTTCTGGTACTGGACGGAGGCGGCTTGTGTGGATTCAGGTTTAACTCTCTTCCTTTGCATCCTCAAGGTATTTTACGATGTCGAGATCAACGATGCCTGCATCGGTCCTGAGCCGTCTCTTGACGGACTCCGGAGCGACCACGGTGTCAATCTGCCTTTCCAGCTCATCACGGTTGGCTGCCGGAAGTCCGATGGATTCTGGCGTTGCGGAAAGCAGACGGAACATCGGCTGGTAGATTTCAGCCGGAAGCTTGGCCGGATCATCTTTGTCCAGCTGGAGGGCACGAGCCTTGTTGACGAGGATATCGGCGGCCACGGCGTAGTCCTTGGAGGTCTTTGCGGCGTCCCTCGCAGCGACATAGAGTGTGTCGAACTGATCCGCCATCTTGTTGCGCATCGCCTCTTTGGAGACCTTACGGTTGCAGAAGAAGAGCTCCACGGCTTCTGAATATATGTCCGCGGCACGCTGGTAGGGGATGCAGAAAGGGGCGCTGGTCAGGAACTTGATCGTCCTCCTTTTGCCATACTGGCCGTCCAATGAATATATCAGCGTCAGCAGGTCTATGTAGATCTGTTCCTTGTCGGAAAGGTTGCCCTTTGATCCGGAAGCAATATATTCCTGAATCTTCTCGAACGCGCCTTCTTTCTCGGCACCGCCGAACAGATCCAGCTTTGAGATGGTGAAACTTTTGTCCCGGACGATGTCGCGGAACTGCTCGACGGAGTCGGCGTCGCCACCCATAGCTCCACGCACAACGGCAAGTTCGATCTTGGCCCTCTTCTCCAGCTGGCCGCGTTTGATGGCGTTGCTGATCCGCTGATCATCTATCGTGACGGGATCAGCCAAGATGACATCCAATTGCCTTTCTGTGATGTCAAGGAATCCGGCCAGTTCGGCATCAGTCCAGCCGATGGCCGCAAGGGATGAAAGATCATCGAGAAGTTCGGTTGTCAGTTCCTTCATATTCTTTAATCATTCGGTTTATCTCATCGAGCGTCATCTTCAGGCGGGAAAGCCTTTCCTCTCTTGACACTTTCAGGTCAGGGCGGTCGCCTTTCTTGATTTCCCGCTCCGCGCGCCAGATGGAATCCTGGACATTGCGCCTTTTCCGGATTAGCTCGGTGATCGGCATTCGTCTCAGATTATCCAGTTTCTTTGTCAAGGCGAAAATCGGATGTTTGCCAAGAATCCGGTGATGCTCCTTGTAGTATTGAAATTCAGTGCGGGAAACTGAATTTTGATAAAAATTTCTTACCGTTTTTTCAGCGGCCTCGAAGCACTCTTCCGGAGTGGTGCATTTGAACAGATCCTCGTGGGCGTTGACATAGTTGTGCCACGATGTGATCATATCCGCGGCAAGGGCCTTCAGTTCGGTCGGGCAATCAGGTTCGGAGAGGAACGGCCAGTTTTCCCGGAACCGCCCGCCTTTCGTCAATGTCTGCGAGAACGGAACCTCTGTGGCGAACGGAAGCAAAGCTTTCTTCAGGAGGTGTGAATATTCCTTCGGCGCTTTCCTGACAAGAGCGTCGAGCCACTTGTTGGGCGCGTATATGCTCAAGAGCTGAAGTCCTTCAGTGACCTCGGCTCCCGAACATATCCATCTGTCAATCTCGTTACTCATTCAGCAGGTACTGGTCAATCAGATGTGTGATGGCCGCATAGCCTTGAGGAGTGGCGAACACGAACTTCTTGCGGACGAACGCCTCGATGACAAGATGTTCGCAAGGATTCGCGCGATAGACCGGAGTCACGATGTTGCCGAACCGGAATCCGGCCTCGATTGGTCTATGGAGATTCTTCTTGAAGTAGTCCTTCAGGAACTCCTCCGCTGTCTGGTCTTGCGCCGGAAGCATCTCCACCAGTTTCTCCTTGGAGAACGGTTTCGGCAGCCTTTCGCTGAAAACCTTGTTGCCTTGAACGTCAAGGAACACAAGCGGTGTGGCCAGTTCTCCGATGGAAATCTTGGCGCAAGGAACGCAGTTGGCCGGCACGAGGATGAAATCATCGGAGATATTGTTGTCGGCGATGATTCCGGCAAGAATGTCACGGATGTCAGCGTCCGGTTCAACCGTGATGACAACAGGCTTGACACCTGTCATCTTCTCCCAGACTTTGGACAACTGGCCGTCCGTGCCCTCGTAGGCACAGACAACCAGATTCGTTCCGCCGCTTACAAGGTTGCCCGCAACATTGCCTTTGACGGCTGTTGTGTCGATCTTAGACATCCGCTAAGCTCCTCCGGTCGCGCTTGTGGCGTCCTCGGCGATCTCCGGCATCTCTCCGGCATATTCACCGGCCAGGAACTTGTCAGGCAACGCCTGCTTCCAGGTAAGAGTCCTCTTGGTCGCCTCACCGTCCATCTTGGTCTCAAGAGACAACCTGAGCGGGTTGCAGACACGTCCCATAATCTGAGGACGTCCAGCAGTTGTTCCGTCGCACTCCTGCACGATGGCGATCACGCCACGGTTCTTGAAGATCTCGATGAAATTCTTGATGGCCACTGAGTTGCCCGGGTGGTCGAACACGATACCGGTCTTGATTCCCTCGGCGTCCGGATCTCCGGAAAGTTCCTCGGTGACCTGAATCGTGGAAGCCGTGGCATAGATGGAGATTGCCTTTGCGCCGGTCTTCAATGTGAGGTCTCCAGTTACAACGCAGTTGCCAACCTCTCTTGCCGGTTCGCTGGCGACATCCTCCACATCTACGAGGATGATCTGTGATTTTCTGGTGGCGGCGCAACCAGCACCGTCACCAGGTCTTGGAATTGATGATTTAACGTAAGCCATAATTCACGCTTGTTATTTGGTTATGCACCGCCTTGACCCTGATCCTGGTTGGTCTCTGAACCCTGATCCTTGGTGTTGTCAGCAGCCTTCTTTCCGTTCTCCCACTTGTCGGAGTCAGGGACATCGGAGACGATGCTCTCGACAGGAGTGTAGCCATCAGGCACGGCGGCATACACAGCCTCGGCGATCTTGAAGCCCGTAGAGAGGGAGTACTCGCCGAACACCTTCACGTCGTAGTTCAGCTCCTCGATCTTGGTGATGCAGCTCTCCGCCTTGGAGAGATCCACAAGCTCCACGAAATTCTCCTTCGGGGTCGCGAAGATGATAGGGGAGTTGTACATCGATTTCAGAGGTACGAGGTGGAAGTTGGTGAAGCGGATGCTTCCGTCATTCTCCACGCCGGTGTACTTGCCGTTGACGGCGAAGTCCGCCCTCTTGTAGCGGGTGAGCAGCTGCTCGGAGCAGTGGATGGTCACGATGTGTGCGAACAGTCCGGAGATGCTGTCAACGAAGCCGTCGATGTAGGCGAGGAGCTCGGAGTCCGACATCGCCATCGGGTCGGCTGCCGCCTTGTAGTAGTTGATCTTGCAATTCTCGTCGGACTTGCCCTCCACAAGGATGGTCTCGAAACCGTCCATCGAGTTCTTGGCGGCCTTGCCCGCGTCACCGTCAGCGACAACGCCAGCATCGATGAACTTACCCTTGGCGATCATCGAGATGGTGATGTCATCCAGCACCTTAGGCAGGATGTGGTTCTCGATGATGTAGCGGGTGATAGGCATATCCGCCATAGTCTTGCCCTGCTCGTAGAGATAGAGCAGCCAGCTCTTGAGCACATCGGCCGGCTGGATCAGCACGTTCAACTTGTGACGGCGATAAGGAATCCTGATCGGAGTGAAATGGGGCGTTCCCTTAGGAGTCCATTTCGGTGTGAACTGCTGTGAGACCTCTGACATGATGGCCGCGGAGGCGATGTAGTCCGTGTTGGACTGGATGCGGGTCATATGCTTGGCGTCATCGAATCCGTTGTAGATCCTCTTGTTAAGGAGCTCCAACTTCATCTTAGGAGGCATCGTCATCTTGAACTCGGCGTTGAGATCCGTGATGTCGATAGACGCGTCTTCCATCGCCGTGAAAGCGTAAGGATTGACGGAATCAAGGGCTTCCTTCACGATCTTGTTGTGTGCCGCCGCCATATTGATGGCAAAGACCTTGGCCTCCTTGGACGCAGGAACTGCCGTGGCAACCGGCTTAGGCTCCGGCTCGGAAGCCAATGAGACAACGTCCTTCTGAAGCTTCTTCACCTGCTCTTTAAGTGCCTTGGTGGCCTCATCTGTCTTGGCGGCCACGGCGGCGTTGAAAAGGGTCACGGCATCACCCTCCTCATCGAGGTTGATGCTTTCCAGTTTGTCGAGAAAGTCCTGGCCGTAGTTCTCCAGAACCTTCTGCCGCTCCTGATCGGAAAGGGAAACCTTGCCGTCCTTGACGTCAAGCTCGCTCTTGCCGAAGAGACGGGCCACAAGTCGGCCCATCTTGGAATTGTTGAGAGTTTTCTTATCCATTATGAAAAAGATTGGTTAAATGCTTGCAAGTGCGAAGACCGCCTCGATGGTCTCGGAAAGGGTCTTCTTGGCATCGGCCATATTCAGGCGCAACGCCTCAGCGGTGCCGAACATCTTTCCCGAGAGAACCCCGTCCTGATCCTTGTGGATGGTAGGCCTTCCGGCCACGACGGCATCCCTGAACTGATCCACCAGCGGCTTCAGCTCGGCCTTCGCCGCCTCGTACCTTCCGGAAAGAGCCTCCCTGTAGGCGAAGTTCTTGTCCGGAGACTCCTCGGCATAGATGACAATAGTCTTCTCTCCGGTGGTAGGATTGGCAGCCGTGCTGTCGATGAACACGGCCATGGCTCCGATGGAGCCGACCTCGGAAAGGTCGTTGTCCATGTAGATGGCGTCACATTGGGAGGCCACCCAGTAGGCGGCGGAGGCACAGAAGTCCACATGTGCGTAGACCGGCTTTCCGGCGGCCTTCGCGTGGCTGATCGCCTCGATCATCGGAGGGATAGCAGACGAACTGCCGCCGGGAGAGTCTATGTCCAGGATTATGCCGATGACATTTTCGTCATCGGCCATCTCCCGGAGCCTTTTAGCTATGAACGTTGTGCCGTAACTCTCGCAAGTGTCGTACTTCGTCATCGTTCCGTGAAGAGGGATGATAGCCACACGCTTGGCCTTTTCCGGCAGAGCACCGGAGTCGGAGACCGTGGTGACGCTTGCCGCCTTCACCTCCATCTCCACGGGCGTCTTGTTGAGAAATGAGCGGGCGATGGGAAGCAGCCGGTCCGGATTGGAGACCAGCCACTTTCCCTGAACGATGTCCCTTGCCAGTTGGAATGTGTCTGCTTTCATCTTGTTAATCAATGTTTACGCAAAGATACCAGCGAGACACCCGTAAGGAAAGGACACGCTAAAAGACAGGGAATTGATACGAGCTGGACAGCTTCAAGGTGTTGGTTTCGTTGACCTCGAAGGCAAGAGGCAAGTCCTCGGTGCCGTAAGTCTCATCGTCCCCGTGGCAGAATCCTACCTTTAATATAAGGTTGTCCCTCATAATCTCCGAGGACTCCGAAAGCGTGGCGTTGATCTTGACGGTGGCCAGCCTCCCGGCATCCTCCGTCTTCTCCGACCGCTCGATGGTGGCGGTCCCTGGAACGAGCGCAAGTTTATGCCAGACTCCATCCTGTCTGTCAAGGCTCTGGGCCTGCAATGAGTCAATGATTCTGATCATCTTTCAATCCGTTTATGTTTATACTGCTGTTGATGTAATCCACCTTGTTGATAAGTTTCTTCACCAGTTTGTCCAGCGTCTGTTGCGATTGCCTGTAGATCCTCTTGTGCAGCGCGTCGAAATAGTCGGTGCTGAACAATCCCCTCGACACGATGAACGCAGTGACTATGTCCTTCTTCTGGACTCCGAGCTCGTAGCCGGCAAGGTAGTACTGCTTGAACTCGATGTCAAAGAAGGCGTTGATCGCCATATTCAACGCCACCGTGCTGTACTTGTCATAATAAAGGAACTTATCCCTCATAGGAGCCGTGGCGATGTCGCTTGGCAACTCCAGATCCACGACCTTGTCGCCTTCCAGAGCCACCGGACCCTCCGCCACCTTGCAATGAGCCACGAGAAGCCTGCCTATGCTGTTTCGGGCATAGACTTTCAGAGGCCCGCCCGGACTGTCAGGCGGGAACAGGTAAGCCAGATAATCCGCCATCATCGGCGAATCCACTTTCAATTTGACATCGAGCATTTCACAGTTCATCAAATATTATAGCCACATTTTTCGCAAAAACAGCAACTACACCAACTACACTTGAAGCTATGTTTGATTTTCAATGAGTTAACCAAAAACGAGGTGTAGTTGACCCTCGAAAATGTGTAGTTAGTGTAGTTGGAGTCACCGCAAGTGTAGTTGAATGTAGTTGGAGTGTAGTTCTTCAACTACACCGCAACTACACCTTATTTCGTTAATATTCATTCATTTACTTCAAGTGTAGTTAGTGTAGTTAGTGTAGTTGGGGGTTTTCGTTTCCTCAGCAAAATAATTTTTCACTAATTTACGTAATTTATTGAAGAACTACAATAGATAGCACAAAATAAACATTTGTTTTATTTGAATATATGTGAAAATAGTTATCCTATTTGTGCCAAATTTTGGCACAACCACTCCGATTTTCCTCATTTTCCCCATTTCCCCCGAAAATCACCCTCTTGGTGAAAATCGTAAGCAAATCCACTCTTTTTGCTTATGGTTTTCGCTTTGGCCCTTTGAAATCCCCATTCCACCCACTTTCCTCCAATAAAAATTGTAAGGGCGAATGAAGAGTCCATATCTTCATCCGCCCTTTTCCAAAAGAAAAGCCCTGGAAGAAACTCCCAGGGCCGCACCATACTAAGTAATGCTACCAAACAATTACGCGAATATGGCGTTCAGGTCTTTGTCCAACGCCCGGAATCCGGATTCGATTCTTTCCTCCTGAGCTTTCCGTGGCTTGGTTCCGTTGATGTATCCCCAAAGCTGCTTTTGGTTGATGCCTGTTAGTTTTTCGAGGCCGGCCAATGAGAGGATACCCGAATTGACATAGTACTGCATCAACGAGACCGCGTCAATCTTGTAGGAGAAGGAATATTCCCCGTCAAGAAAGGCGGGGTACTTGAATCCCTCCGCGATCGCAGTCTCCTTGTAGAACTTGATCTGCTGCATCATATCGGCCTTGGCTTCCTCGATGGTGTCGCCGGCTCCAGAGAATATTTCCTTGCTGCAATAGACGTTGAAAGTTCCGTCCGTAGCTCTTTCGATAACCGCTTCTATAACCATAACTCAATTCTTTTATCGTTGTGATATGGGGCTTATTTCAGCCCCATATCCTTTTTCATCTTGTTTTCAAGCCCCTTGCCCAACTCTTTCCCTTTGTGGTAGGGAACTGGGTAAGTCCGGCTTCCCTTTCTGTAGATCACGTGGCTTCCGGACTGCCTTAGCCTTTCCCAGCCATTCGCCTTGACAAGGTCGTGAAATTCATCGTACTTCATATCGCATATTGTTTGGTATTGCAAAGGTAGTAATATTTCTAATAATTACAAAATCTATCAATAGAAATTTTACATTCATTTTAGAAATGGAAGAGCCCGAACACGGCTTTCAGTTCCTCGTCCGTGTCCGGATCACGTCTGATCCGGCGGTAATCGGAGCTGAAGGTGATGCTGACAAGGCGTTCCTGATGACAGACGCAGATCAGGCCGATGACAGCCTCGTAGTCACGTGGGGAGACCTGAACGAGATAGTCCACCCATTCCAGAAGAGGAAGACTCCGCAGCCATTTCACATAGGCCCTCCTTCTGGCCGCTATCACATTGGCGTACCGATTCCGGAACGCCGCCTCCTGCTCCTTGGTGTAAAGAATATATCTCCGAAGATCTTCCATCACTCCTCCCAAAGTTCGGCATCAACCGCTTCGGCTGGCTCGGTGACCGATGGGGGAGCACTGGCCGCCGTGCGGTTGTCACCGATCTCCAACGTGTCCGTAGAAATGTCCAGATCTATTCCGTAATTGACCTTCAGCGCGTCATAGTCAAAGACCATCGCCGTGGTGACGCGGCTCTTGCCGGTCTCCGGATTGCTCGACACGTAGGTCTTGTTCTCCAGCAGCTTGAACCGCATCGACTTGGCCGTACCGATGAACTCCGGCGAATGCTCAAGATAGTACTTCAGCGAATCCCTCGGGATCACCTTGCCGTTCACGTCCTTGCCCTCCTTCATATAGAGAGCCGAAAGCCGCTGGAAAGCCAGATAGATGTACCGCACTCCGTGCTTCGGCTCGAACGGCACGTCCGACTCCTTGATGGCGAACGGACGGTCCCCGGCGCAAAGCTTATAATCGATGTTGATGTACGCCTGTCCGGATGCCACCAGATTCTCCACAATCTCCCAGAAGCCCGAAAGCTCGTTGTTCTGTCTGGTCTTCTGGTTCTGGTCCACGCAACCCTTGCAGCAAAGCCTGAATATCTCCTCGCTGTCAAACGGCACATCGATGTCCGTCCTCAAAGCCCGGTAGGCCGCCAGCAGGATAGCCCAGTTCCTCAGTGTCCTGTCCTCGACATTGTACGAACGCACCCTGTCATTCATGTCCGACAAAGTCTCATCCCAAACCCTTCTGAAATCCGTCTGGAACTTGGAGCGCAACTGCAACAACTGGTTCGTCAGATGCGTAAGCCCTCGCTTCTCGATAAGCTTCAGATTCTCGTAGTTCCTCTTCTCCTGGTCGCTGAACGTTGTCTTGCTGAATGTCAGGAACACAAGCCGGTTGAACAGAGCGATGTCGGCGGTCGGCATCTCCTGACCGCTCATCACAACCCCGCAGTCCACAGCCGTGGTCTCGCGCCTCTTGTCGTTGTCCATATTCATCCTCGAACGCCCCGCGCCGTCCCATATTCCTTTAAGGAACTCCCGCTTCTCCAGATCAAGGTTGTTCTTATATTCATCGAGATGCACCACCGCGTTGCTCACCTCCGCCACCGCCTCGGCAAGAGCCGCCTTGGTCGTGTTGTTGATGTTCGGCGCGATGTTGCCCGTCACGAAGAAGGAAGTCAGCGAATGACCCAGCTCCGACTTTCCCGTGCCCTTCGGGCCGAACAGATCCAGAATGGGGAACGATGTTGTCACCGATGTCACAACGTCCTTGAACAGCGACGCGAACAGGAAGCAAAGCGCCACCTTGGCGTTGTCCCCGAACACGGTGATGAGTTTCTCTGAATATTCCCGCAGCGTGATGGTGTTAGCCTCCGTATAGACAAATTTCCTTGCCAGCTGGTAGCCTTGGGTATTGTCCCTTGTGTCCAGCGCGCAACCAGGAAGATAGAACTTCTGACCCTTGATGTCGATGATTCCGTACTTGTCCACCGGCTTGAACGTGCCGTTGTCAAGGCCGCCGTTGCCCCAGGCATAGAAGCCCCACTTCTTCTGCCACCCCAGCTGCTTGATCTCATCAGCCGAAGGCGTGCCGTCATAGAGGAACTTCTTCAGTGAGGTAAGCTCGTTGGCCGTTGCCTCCCAGACATAGTTCCCGGCCGTCTCGACCCTCGTTTTGAAATCCGTGAACGACACGAGCTCGCTTTGGTTCAGCTTCACCACCGCCTCCTGCATCTTGACGTTCCGCAGCGTGAATATTCTTCTGGCGTTCTTCTCGTCCCGGATGTGCAGGATCGGGGTCATCGTGAAGTTGCTCCATCTCACATCGTTCCCGGATCTTGAAGCCCCATAGTAACAGTTGTTCTTGACGTAGAAGCCATAGTTCTGGAGCATCTCCTTGGTTCCGTCCTCCTTCGCCTCGGAGCGCTCCTGGTCATTCTTCGCCTTGAAATATTCCTGGTTCCAGATCTTGCCGAACTTGTAGGTCTTCGTGAAGGTCTCCCTGTACATATCCGCCGAACTCTGGTCCGGCACCCTGGCCAGCAGCTTGCAGACCTCGGTGATCACGGCGGCCTTCTCCGTCTGCGAAGCGGCTGCTTCCATCCATCTCTTGCAGATCCAAGGAATATAATCGTTCGTCCTCTGGAGGTTGCATTCGTCAAATTCGTGCTGATGTGTCCGGAAGAACTCATCAGCATCCTTGCCAAGCTCCGGCGGTAACTCCATCACACTGACCGAAAGCCCCGCCTCCGTCATCAGCTTGGCGTTCTTCTGGACCGCCTCGATACCGGCCTTGTCTGTGTCCCCGATGATCGTGACCCTTTCGGCCCTGGATTTCAGCAGGTCGATCTGGTCCTGAGTCAAAGCCGTTCCGCACGGAGCCACGGCATTCTTCACCCCGATCTCGTGCAACCGGCATACGTCCAGATTACCCTCGACAAGGTAAGCCTGCTTCGTGGCGTAGATCTGCATATTCGCCTGGAGCCACCCGAAAAGGATTCCCTTCTTCTTGTACAGTTCAGTCTCCCCGGTGTTCAGGTACTTGGGAACGCCCGGCTTGTCACCGATGTACCGTCCGGAGAAACCCGCTATGTAGCCGCTTGTCCAGAACACCGGAAACATTATCCTGTGCCTGAACGAGTCATAGACCTGCCCGGTGTCCTCGTTCCTCTTGACCAGTCCTGCCGCAAGCAGCACGTCCTCCTTCCATCCAAGTCCCGTCAGGTACTGTTTCAGGCCTCCTTTCTCTGGAGCGTAGCCGATGCAGAACAGCTCGGCGGTCTCGGCTTTGATCCCGCGCTTCTTCAGGACATATTCCTTGGCTCCAGGTGATTCCTTGTACCGTTGGATGAACCACTCGGAGGCCAGCTTGTTCACCGTCATCAGTTGCGACCGTCGGAACTCCGCCGCCTTCTCCTCCGGTGTAGGCTCCTTCTTCTCGTAGTCGATTCCCAACCGTCCGGCAAGATGCTCCACCGCCTCGTAGAACGTCATCCCGCGCCTCTCCATCACAAAGCTGATGGCGTCGCCGGTACGTCCGCACCCGAAGCAGTGGTACATATTCCTTGATGGTGTCACCACGAACGAAGGAGTCTTCTCCCCGTGGAAAGGGCAACAGCATTTGTAGTGGCTGCCTTCTCGCTTGAGCTCCACGCCCTCGTCCTGGATGATCGAGACGATGTCCCGCTCCTTGATCTGGTCTTTTACATAGTCGGGGATCATAAGTCAAATAAATCTATGGCCTGGCCATTGTCCGCACTCTCGAAGATCCTTTTGCAGGAATCATCGTCCACTCTCTCGTTAGCCTGGTCTATCTCGAAAATCAGCTTCCTTGCGATGCCGATGTTCTGCTCAAGATGGCATTTGCGCTGGATCTCCCAAGTCTGCATCCGTGCCGGTTCAAGCCCTGCGAACTCCATCAGTTGGACTTCCCAAAGCTGCACCGCCATTTGGCACGCCCCGCGAAGTGCCGACCATTCCGGCCTGTCCATCTCGAACATCGAGATCAGGCCTCTTGAATCCTTGTCCGCGTACATAGCCTACCGCTTTTCAGGAAACAACTCCTCCACGGACTCCTCGACCCCGAAGACATCCTTGACGTACTTCCTGATGTTCTCCTGATAGAGCGGCTTAGGCCGCCTCGTCCCGTTGCACCAGGAATATGCCGTTGGGTACGACACCCCGTCCATCACGATCAGCGTCAGCAACTCATTCCGCTGTTTCAGGCCCGCGGTCTCCCAAATCCTCTTGATGTCCATTTTTATGAATACTCTATTGATAGTCAATGAAATAAATTGAAAATATCTTGAAAAATAATTGTGTAATTCAAAATAAATGCGTACCTTTGTATTGCGGTTCAGGGAGAGCCGCGAAAGAGGAATCTGAAACGCTTGAAAGGGAGTAAGAAAAAACCTACCAAAGTCTTAAAAGTATGTCCGCAAGATTTACGATCAAGATTTGGAAACTTAGATTCACGATAGAAATCGCAATCTAGTTCGCCAACGGAGGCTGAGAGATCAGCCTCCCCTTTGGTAGGTGCTGCAAAAATACACAAATTGTATGCAAAACAAAAATCTGTCATCTTCACAAACTCCTTCCGAGTCTCCGTCCTGGGGCGGTGCCCGTTCCGGTGCCGGCCGCAAGTCCAAGCCACACGGAAAGTCCTACACCTTCCAGTCCACCCCCGAGGTTGACGCCTTCCTCTCCTCCTATCAAGGCAACAAGACCGAATTCATCAACCGGGCTATCCTGACCCTTGCGGGAAAGTCTCCCGAATGACCTTGCCCGACATATTCCGGATCAGTTCCAGTTGTCGTGTCTTATCTGCTTTTCAAGCAATTCACCGCAGTGTCTGGCCGCGGTGAATTTTTGTATCCGCTGCACTCTGTACCTCTTGCCTTCTCCTGTCTTCGTCACCGCTGGTGATTTGATTATCCCGTTGACCGTCTTCCGTGCCAACCTGTTCTGAATCTTTCGTGCTATTGAACTCATAATATTGCTGATTAACCAATTTCGCCCCCGGGAACGGAATCGAACCGCTCACATCGCGCGACGCTTTCGGAGCAGACCCCGCCCTTCTGGGCTTTACATCCTACGCAAGTCTGCCTACGTGCCGGCAGGGACCCATATCCTGCCCTTTCCGGGGAGTTGCCGGTCTTTCCCGGCTGTCAAACTTACTTAACTCAACACTATCTAAACATACGGTCTCTCACCGCCCGACGCTCCTTAACGCCGTAATTGAATTGATAAAACTGAGATCCCGCGCCGGACTCGAACCGGAAGTTTAACTTATGATTTTCGACAAAAAAGGTTATTTGCTAGCTTTTAAGTCGCTCCCCACGGAGCATCGCGGAATTGTTCACGCCTCACGGCGCTACGTGATGGCGGCTTCCTAGGGCCGTTGAATATGGATTTGCCAAGACCTATGTGTCATCATATTCCCTTAAGATATGCGGAATGCCGTAGTATGGACTTGTGGAATCCATTATATATGGGTTGGTGGCGTATGCGAAATGAACGGGGTTGCCCAATAACGTGTTGTGGCAAATAACTAATCCTTGGATTCTGTGAATGAAGAAATTACAAATGCAAATTCTACAACTTGTCGAGTCAACATCTTCTCCAACGTAATAAGAGTCTCGATGTGTTCTGGCGAAACAAAGTAAGTTCCTTCCTGAACCACAGCTGGGCTCATTGAAAGTATTCACTTTAGTGTTCTCCGTCACTAATATCCGAGCCGCAAGGGATGATACCTCCTTTGGTGTATAATATTGCTGGAAGTTGACTTGCTTGCCGTTGTTGATGATATTCTGCTCATAAAATTTACCGAGCGCATCGCTCCATCCCTCTTTTTCAATCTCATCGGAACACCTCTCCATCCAGGCTATCGTCATATTGAAAAATAACTTATTTACATCTTTCTTATATTTCCACGCCACCTTCTCTTCATTCAGGCAAAAACCTGAAATTATGTAGGTCAGCAAGTCTCCGAACACTATAACTGGATCTGCTCCTGTCGTTTTGAGTATATTTCTGAATATGTCTTCCATAACTTAATCGTTGAATATTTTCCTGTGCGTTCTTTGCAGTTCGTCCTGACTCGTTTTTGCGTAGATGGTTGTGGTCTGAATTGAAGAATGGCCTAACATCTTCTGTACCATCTCAATTGGCATCCCTTTCCTTAATGCTATGGTAGCGGCTGTATGCCTGAATCTGTGCGGATGTGCGTTTTCAATACCTGCTTCTTGCCCTATTCTTCTTATCAACCGTTCGAGTCCACTTACAGAAAGCCTCTTTCGTAACTTTGATATAAATAGTGCAGGATCATTATCTTTTCTGGCCTCGATATACATCTTCAGGAGTAACCGGCATTTGTCAGATAGATAAACAGTTCTGTATTTTCTTCCTTTTCCGAACACCGAGCATTGTGAGCCGTCCCATTGTATGTCAGAGATATCCAATGAACAGACTTCCGATGCCCGGCATCCTGTTGAGAACAGAAACTCGATAATAGCCCGGTCCCTGTCGTTTTTTGCCGCTATTCTCATTAACTCTATTTGCTCCCCGGTAAACGGCATTCTCTCTTTGGTAATTCCTCTTACCTGCTTGATTTTCTTCATCGGATTAACCTTGATGATTTCCATCTGATCACAACACCATCCAAAGAATGCATTGAGTACTCGCCTCTCATTGTTAATTGTTGTCTCGTTGCATCCTAGTGACCTCATAATCCCGAAATATGCCAAGACTTTATCAGTTGTTACGTCTTCTATTTGCGTTTGCATTGTTTTCAAAAATTTCGAGATAATTAAATGGTAATACTGTAATGAACTTTTTGCCAACCCCTCGATGCCTTTGTTAACGATGAACTTCTTTAGTATGGCACTTTCTGTATATCTAACCAGAGCGGTGCTCTTTGGTTGAATACTATATTTTTGTAGTGCCAAACAAATTGACTCGGTACATTCTGGGATGACATCGACGGGAACTATCCCTACCAGAGCGTTTGCTATGTCATCTGTAATCATCATCCTTGAATTCCTCCTTGAACGCCCACCAGTACAGCGCAACCACGCCGACCAGCATCACTCCTTCCACTATGTAATGAACCAACATATCAGACCACATCCTCCTCAAGCGTCACCATAATGAATTTCACAAGCTCGTCCCAATCCCACTTTCCGGGATCACGCTCCGGCATCCCACCCTTGTCAAGTCTCCACACACCGGCGGCGCACTCCCAAGCCGCCACGCATTGTTCCAACCTGTCAGCTATGAACTCCCTCGCAAGCGGCCTTATGTCCTCTCCTTCCTGCGTCTTGTTCCAAATTCTGACAATGTTCACTCCGGCATCCATATGATGCTTGGCCATCAGGTCGCTGAACTTATCCCTATTGACACTATCTCTTTCCATACCCAAAGAATATTAATAAATGTGACTGCCAGCCCAGTCCCTGGTGACCACCCCGCTCAGCATCCACGCGTCCGGATTGCTTTCCGGACTGAACAGCCACGCCATCGCAGCCTCAAAAGCCTTGCGACCGCCTTTAGCCTTCCGATGGCCTGTGTTGCCTCCCCGAAACTCATCGCTATCCCCAGCGTCGGCAGATGCCACCACGCGAAATTCGCCTTCCCCGCAACCGCCTGCACCGCGTTCACCATCAACGCCACCGCGATCACCACCGCAAGCACCCTCCAGATGCTCACCGTTGTCCTTTCCATTCGATCTTCTACGCTCATAACTCATTTGTTTTCTGAATATTTTATTGTTATCTTCGCTCATTTAATGCTGTATTGCATTTGTATTGCGTTTGTGTTTACACTGCAAATATAAGCAATGCTTTGAAATATTCAAGCATTGCAAGCAATATTTTTTTGAAAAAAGTAATATTATGGAGAATACAACTGTAAAGGAAAGGTTAACCAGTTACCTGGCCTTCAAACGCATCAACAAATCAGAGTTCGGTAGAATTATCGGAGTGTCAACGTCTTTTATCGCTTCGATGCGAAAGAGTTTGCAGCCCGATAAGGTTGCAAGCATTGCTCAGAATTTCCCTGACTTGAATATTCAGTGGCTTTTGACAGGGGAGGGAAATATGCTGAATGCTGGTTCCAATAGTATAGGTGATGGTAACATTGCCGCTGTTGTTGGTAATAACAACAAGCAGACTATCGGTAACATCGATAACCGCCAATATTATTCCGACAGCCCCGATGTCCTCAGAGCCCAGATCGAGCTCCTCGACGAACGCATCAAGGAGAAGGACGCCCAGATCAAGGAGAAGGACGCCCAGATCAACCGTCTCCTCTCCATCCTCGAAAAACAATAAGAAAGGCCCCACCTCCCGGCGTGACCTTTCCCTGATGTTACAACAATTAACGTAGATATAAAACTTGTCTATAGCCCAAGTTTAGGATTAACACACAATAACGACTATGAGTAAAGAAAATTATCAATCAGGCAAAATCCCGGCATCCTCACCGAAGAACCAGCCGGTTCCGACACTGCCTCCACCTGCGCCGCCATCGGAGTTGAATGATGTTCCGGTTAAAAGATGAATATGCACAGGCCGATGAGAAGAACCAGTCCTAACGCTATTCCGGCTAAGGTCATAGTCAACCCGACCCGATAGGCGGAACACATCCTTCTCCTCAGCTCGGTATTCTTCTTATGCCTCTCATCAAGGTCCACGAGATATGCAAGTTTCCGGAAGTGTGCCTGTTCGCCTTTGGGATATCCGTTCAGCCAGTCCAAGGCTTCCTCGGATAGCAACACACTCGGTTCGCCTCCTTCAGGATAAACCGTGACATTGTACAGGACGCCAAACCACATCTGTGCGGCGGGAACAGATAATGCCACTATGCCGTAAGCGGTCATCAGCATCACGAGCAATGATCCTTCTTGACTGGCCAATGTTCCGACAAGGATGCCGATGAGGGAAACGATGGCAGCCAGATACCATCCCAAAAAAGTCTGAACCTGCTGCTGGGTCTTGGCTATGGCATCGAAGTCGTTCCTGAGTGCGGCCCTCGCCTCTTCATAAGCCAGATCCACAAGTTTGGGAGGAAACTCTTTTGAGTCTATTTCGAAATACTTTCTCATATAGATCTTTTCTGCAAACATAACAAAATTTTGGGAACATTAAAAGATTAATGCAAAACGATAAGCATATTGGTGGAAGGAAAACGTCCGGAAGGAGCCGTGGCGTGCGCCAAATTTGCGCCAAACGCCCCGGTTCGCCTGCCCTGGACGGCTTTCAGTTGGGGGTAAGAATCCCCGAAAATGCCCGTGAAATGTCCTTCCCCCGCTACTAACACGGACATTGAGTAATCAGTGCCCGTTTTTTTTGAATATATTTGTACTGTAATATTCATACAGGCTATGAGAAGTGTCATAATGAAAGATTTGGCTGTCTGCGCCTTGTGCGTTGTGACGGCGTTTTCGGCTTCGGCGCAGAGTGCCGGGGATGATCCGGTGGCTGATTCAAAGGCGGTTGTCGTTTCTGGCAACGCAAGGTTCACGGTGCTGGAGAGCCGGCTGGTGCGAATGGAGTGGGCCGCGGACGGAAAGTTCGAGGACAGGGCCACCCTCGGTGTGGTCAACAGAAAACTGCCTGTTCCGGCCTATACTGTCAAAAAATCAGGCAAGAAGCTGACAATCAGGACATCGGATCTGACCCTGACATATTCGGGAAATGACAAATTCGATGAGAATAATTTGAATGTGACATTCCGAATGGTGGATCCTGCTGCCAGAAAAGGCTTTAGGACAGTGACTTGGCATCCGGGGATGGATGACAGCGGCAATTTGCTCGGAACGACGAGGACGCTGGACGGTTGTGACGGTGTCAAGACCAAGGAACCTTACGACAAGGGAGTCATCTCGCGGGACGGCTGGGCCGTTATGGATGAGTCTGACAGACAGGTGTTTGTGCCGGTTGACTCGGATTGGAGACATTGGGTCGCGGATCGAGACTCCACTGACAGGCAAGACCTTTACCTGTTCGCCTACGGTCACGACTACAAGGCCGCCGTCTCAGACTTCACCAGAATCGGAGGTCGTATTCCTATGCCGCCGAAATATGCCCTTGGCTACTGGTGGTGCCGTTTCTGGCAGTATTCGGACTTCGAGTTCGTGGGGCTTGGAAAGGAGATCCGCTCGCTGGACATCCCGATCGACGTGATGGTTCTGGATATGGATTGGCACGAGACCTGGTCGCTGAGGAGGTACAAGGCACCTAAGGACGAGTTTGGCCAGAGGATCGGCTGGACTGGTTACACCTGGCAGAAGAAACTTTTCCCTAATCCGGCCAACTGCCTGCAGGATCTTCACAATCTTGGGCTTAAAACCACTCTGAACCTCCATCCTGCCTCGGGAATCCAACCTTACGAGGAACCTTACGACCGCTTCGTGAAGGACTATCTTTCAAGGACTGATGAATATGACGGCCCGAAGGGGTACATCAATCCGGACGGAAGCAAGGCCCCCGTGCCGTTCCGGATGGACGACATCAACTGGGCGAACGCTTATTTCAATTCCGTGATACGCCCGTTCGAGCGTCAGGGAGTCGATTTCTGGTGGCTCGACTGGCAGCAATGGAAGTTCAGCAAGTATGTTCCCGGACTCAACAACACATTCTGGCTCAACTATACCTTCTTCAACGATATGGTCCGCCAGTCTGCTGATCAAGGAATATATGCCCGCCGTCCGATGATATACCATCGCTGGGGAGGCATCGGCAGCCACCGCTACCAGATCGGCTTCTCCGGAGACTGCCTGGCTTCGTGGCAGGTGCTCGGTTATCTGCCATATTTCACCTCTACCGCATCCAATGTGGGCTACGGCTATTGGGGACACGACATCGGAGGGCATCTCCAGCCTAAGGGAGTCAAGGCGACCGATCCGGAGCTTTACACCAGATGGCTCCAGTCAGGGGTGTTCACCCCTATATTCAAGACTCATTCGACGAAGGATCTGACGATGGAGAAGCGGTTCTGGGTGTTCCCGGATCATTTTGACGCGATGCGCGCCGCCGTCAGACTTCGCTACGACCTCTCGCCGTACATCTACGGCGCAGCCCGTGAGGCCTACGACACTGGCATCTCGATGTGCCGTCCGCTTTATTATGAATATCCTGAAGACTCCCAGGCCTACGATTTTACTCAGGAATATCTCTTTGGTAATGACATACTTGCGACAGTTGTCTGCGAGCCTGCGGATTCCGTGACGGGACTCGCCGAACGTGTGATGTGGTTCCCGGAGGGAAGTGACTGGTACGATGTGGCCACAGGAACGCTGTTCAAAGGAGGCCAGGTGGATACTTTGAGATATACCATCAACGAGAACCCTTACTACATCAAGGCCGGTGCCGTCATTCCGATGGCCTCGGACAAGATCAAATCACTTCAGGAGAATGACAACACGTTGAAACTTTTTGTGGCTCCGGGCGATGGCGAAAACACTGCCTCTGTCTATGAGGACGATGGCGCCACACAGGCCTATAGCACTGAATATGCCACCACTAAGGTCACCAAGGTTTCGGATGCATCTTCGTTGAGGCTCACCATTGCTCCTCGTCAGGGAAATTATCGTGGAATCGCCCCTGAACGTCACGTGCAGGTTGTCCTCGCAGGTGTTTTCGCACCGGAGAAGGTGACTGTGAACGGAGTGGAGGTTCCATATTCCCGCTTCGCCGCCCACGATGCTGAAGTCTCCGGAAAAGATGCTGTGTGGGGCTATGAGGGAGCTGATCTCTCGGCGGTCATATTCCTTCCTGAGACACTTGCCTCCGAGGAACTTGTCATCGAATGTTCGTTTAATGAATATGCCGCCTCGCACCGAGATCTTCTGAACGGCAAGAAAGGCTTGATGCACAGGATGATGGACATCACACCGGAGACCAAACTCATCTTCGGGAAATATGTCGATGCCTATATGATGCTTCCTGATCCGTTCCTCGCCCTTGCGCAGTGCGCCAGTTTCATCAACGAGGATCCTCAGAACGTAGGTGAATATTTTGAAAAGATTGACACTGCGGCGCTTATCGCTGATTTTGCCAATTATGAGAATATCCCGGCTGATTTTGTCGCCAAGGTCAAGGCGCAGGTTGGTGTGGAATAGTGATTATATTCAAGAATATGGAAGACAACAATAGAAAACTATACCCGTTAAGGTTTGTGGATGAAGGTGCGGATGTGCCTTGGGGACACGTCAGCTATCAGATCGCCGACCTCGGGTTCAAGGATTCGATGATCGATAACGGCTGGTTCGGTGGCAACACTCTGAGCGAGCTGATGGGAACCTATCTGGAAAGGGTAGTCGGGGATGATGTGTTCGAGTTCTATGGACTGCAGTTCCCTGTGATGGTGAAGGTTATGGATGTGACCGCTTGGCAGCCCCTTCAGATGAACGCAGCTGATGACATTGCGGCTGAACGTTATGACTCGTTCGGCAAGACTGCCCTTTGGTACGTTCAGGAGGCCGCTCCGGGAGCTGAATTGCTTTTGGGGTTCAATCGTGACATTGATCCGGCCGAGTTTTACGCAAGGTGTCAGGACGGGATGGTAAAGGATGTCCTGAACATCGTCAAGCCGCGCAAGGGTGAGGCTTTCTTGATCAAGCCGGGAACCGTCTTCGCCGCCGGACCGGGACTCAAGATTGTCGAGATCGCCGAGAGTTCCGAACTCGTGTTCAATCTCCATAATTGGGGTGTAGAGCTACCAGACTCAGAGGAATTGCTGCTTGAGGAGGCCTTCGATCTCATTGATTTCAAGAAATATATCCCTGAATCTGTCACTGGAGACAAGCTGGCCGTATGTCCGGAATTCGTTGTGACGAAACTCGACTTGAAGGACGGACTGCACATATTCTCGGAGCAGCCAGGTGGTTTCGCAGTCTATTATTGCGCTTCCGGGGAGGCTTCGGTGCAGATTCAAGTCGAGAATGACCGAGGCTCCAAGAGTGTGGAGTCATATTCATTGAAGTCAGGACATTCGATTCTTGTCCCGTCTGAGGTTAACGACTTCTTCCTCATCCCGGCAGCCCGTGGGACGGTTCTACTGGAAGCTCTTGTGGAAAAGCGTCTTGTTAAGGATTCGTACACGGATCAGGAAGTCGAACCAAGCTCCTTTGTCGAGGCCGAGGCCCCGGATCCGCATATTCGTGAATGGAATAGTTAGGTTATGGCAGACACAGAAAGAATAGACAAGGTCCTTTGGGCCATAAGAGTGTTCAAGACCCGCACCGAGGCCACGGATGCCTGCAAAGGAGGCAAGGTCAAAATCGGTGGAGTGAATGCCAAGCCTTCCAGAATGTTGAAGGTCGGAGAGATTGTTGAAATCCGCAAGGGAGCCGTGCAGTATTCGTACAGAATCAAGCAGCTGACCGACCATCGCCTCGGCGCGAAACTGGTCCCGGACTATGCGGAGAACCTTACCCCGCAATCCGAAATCGACAAACTCAAGGCTCCCGTCGAGACCTTCTTCCTCCGCCGTGATCCGGGTGCCGGCCGCCCGACCAAGAAAGACCGCCGCGCTATGGAGGAAGCCTGGGGCGGGATCGACTACTCCAACGACCTCGGTGACATTCCCGATGACATCGCCGAACGCTTCGGCCTCACCGACGATGACCTGTAGTCGCAATAGGTGGGTCCTCATGTGGAATCATCAGCATGTACGATAGTAGGAGCGTTAATAGGTGATTATGCTCCTGTCAATGACAAAAACGTATGTGGTGGTGGCGTTTATTCCAGATAATGCTGCCGTCAAGTATTTGGGGTGATTGTCGGGCGACATCGTTGCGTGTTACTTAGTTTTGTCCGCTTTCGTATAAAACGTTTGATTTCGTATCTTACAAGACATGGTCGTGAGTTTGACGAGAAAGTGCCTCAGGCTGTTGTTAAACGGCACTTTCTGCATGTTGAATCTTTCGGTGTAAGAAATTAATCTTACAGTATCAAGGCGATGTTGTTACATTGCGTTTATCCTTAACTACTTATGAGAATTTCTTTCTGGCGTCTTTGTAAGGCAGGATTTTCTCGTTTTATGCGTGAATTGTCGATGAAACGTTTTATATTTGTAATTGTCGTTTGCGAGATCCAGTCTTCTTCTTGATATCTTAGGCCGCGGAAGAAGGTGAGGGTACAAGCAAATGATAAAGTTGAACTAATTAACAAAATCTACAATGAAAAAGGTATTATCAAAGTCGCAGATGTCCTTGATAAAGGGCGGAGAACCAACGGCATGGCTGTGTACGACTATTCAGAGTAAAACCGAGAACGAGTGCGATGTGATTCTCGAAGAAAAAACGGAGATTGTTATGGCAGAGACGGCAGTGGCTGCTGCTGACTATATGCATGATAAATACGGTGCAAGCCAAGTGAATTGTACCAAGGCTTAAGAGAACTGAGATGATGAAGCGATGTTGTCTTGTTGTTGTGGCATTGTTGACTATGTCATTGTTTTCGGAGGCTCAAAGGCGGCGGACATGGACGCTTGATGATGCTTTGACCAAATTGAATGATAAGTTTTCTCTGTACGAAGGTGTTTATCGTGATCCGTATCCTGAGTATGCTCCATGGCATTTTAACAAGACAAAACGACTTGACCGCTCTTATCTGCGAATTAATTATGACGCGGACATTCTCCTCGATTCCTTGTCGGGAAAGAGGGGAATGGACTGGGTCAGAACGCTTGTCGGTAAGAACTATATGCTGAGTGATAGCCATGGTTTTTGGTCTTATTCAATGCGGCAGACAGTTCCCGACAATGAAACAAATAATTATTGTGATCCGCAAGGTTGTTTCACACCACTGATGAACTGGTTCGTTTATCGTAATCTTACATCCCGTTCAGTTCAAAACCTTCATGCCTTGCCGATGTTGCGAGATTATGCCATCCAGTATGATGAGCCACAGCCCACGTTCGCCTGGACGATGTCCGCTGACACAATGACGGTAAGCGGCTACCTGTGCCAACGTGCCGACACGGATTACTGTGGCCGCCATTGGACAGTCTGGTTCACACCGGAGATTCCTGTGGATTGCGGCTTCTGGAAATTCTCCGGACTTCCTGGTCTCATATTGAAAGCCGAGGACAGCGAGCGTTATTATTCGTTCACCGCTGTGTCCATCAAGAACGCCAAGGAGGACATAGACGTGATTACCTCTATCACTGTCAAAAAATTACCAAGGGACAAATTCCGTTCGGTGGAGAAAAGTCGTTTTGATTGCCCTATTATGAATAGTTGGCATGAAAATGATTACATGATTGGTACCCATAATGGTCTTGAAGGCATTCCGAAGGAACTTGGCTACAAGATCTTCACCCCTGAAAATTACACAAGTCCACATTACCCGATGGAAAGGGAATGAATATGAAAGAGCGTGAATCTGTCATATTCTTGATTTCTTAGGCCGTGGAATGAGATGGGAGAACATGCCAATAATAAAGTTGTACTAATTAACAAATACTAATTACATATGAAAAGAGTATTGTCAAAGTCACAGATCTCTCGGATAAGAGGCGGAGCATGGTGGCATTGCAAAGTTGTTACCAAAGTCACAGAAACAGAGTGTGACATAGTGTTAGAAGGTCCGGAAGTGGACATAGAGGCATCGTCCGCGATAGAAGCTGCGGATATGCTTCACGAGAAGTACGGTGCTGACCAGATTAATTGTACCAGTCTCTAAATACGACTCATGAAACGATTTTGTCTTGTTCTTGTGACATTGTTGATATCTTTTTTTGAGATGTCAGCCCAGACATGGCGCGAGTGGACACTTGATGAGGCTCTTGCTTATAAAGGCGGTACTATGTTCTCTTTGTATGAAGGAGTTTATCGCGACCCGTATCCGACTTATGGACGATGGCATTTTAACAAGACAAAACGACTTGACCGCTCCTATCTGCGGATTGATTACGATGCGGACATCCTCCTCGACTCCTTGTCTGGAAAGAGGGGGATGGATCGTGTAAGAACCCTTCTCGGCAAGAACTATATGTTGAGTAACGGCCATTGTTATTGGATGGGTTCGATGTGTAACTCAGTTCCGGAAGACCAATCAAGGAACTATGAACGTCCAACCGGATATTATGAACTGATTAACTGGTTTGTTTATCGTAATCTGACTTCACGTACAGTGCTGAATCTTCATTCCTTGCCGATGCTGGCAGACTATGCCATCCAGTATGATGAGCCGCAGCCTTCGTTCGTTTGGACGATGTCCGCTGACACGATGACGGTGAGCGGCTATCTGTGCCAACGCGCTGACACAGATTACCGTGGACGCCATTGGACAGTCTGGTTCACACCAGAGATTCCGGTGGATTGCGGCTTTTGGAAATTCTCCGGACTTCCTGGCCTTATACTGAAAGCCGAGGACAGCGAGCGTTATTATTCATTCACCGCTGTGTCCATCAAGAACGCCAAGGAGGACATAGACGTGATTACTTCTATCGCAGTCAAGAAATTACCTCGAGATAAATTCCGTTCAGTGGAGAAAAGTCGTTTTGATAATCCCATTCAAAATAGTTGGCATAAGAACGGTTATATGATAGGAACACATCTCGGCATGAAAGGCATTGATGAGTCGCTATATCATACTGTCTTTACCTCGGAAAACTACACCTCTCCGCATTACCCTATGGAAAGGAAATGAATATGAGAGAGCGTGAACTTGTAAAGGTGGTGCATACATTTTCAGTTGACAACGGATTTGTTGCCGACAAGTACGCTATTCAGACAGCCTATCGAAAGCACCCTATGCAGAACAGCATACGCTGTGTCAGTGATGTCCTTGATGAAATAGGTGTCGATCATGAGGTCTGTTCTTTGGAGAAATGCTCCGGAATAGACTTGAATGGTAAGATTTTGTTTGTTCCCTACGAGTCCAGGCCTCTGAGCTATGTTTCCAATCACTGCCAGAACACTTTGACGCTATATGACGGGAAAGTCAAAAAGGGTGCATCTATAGGAAAAATAGAGGCGAAACTCCCACTCTATGTCATTCAGACATACGGACGTGCTTCGGACGAGAAGACGCATCGAAAAGTCGCATTCTATCTCAGGAACAAGATGTGGGATTTGGGTGATAATGGTCTTTGGTTGTTGATGCTCATTTCCCTATTCGCGTTGATATTCATAAATTTGAGCTCACTTCAGGTGATTCTTTTGCGTCTTTGTTTATTGTGTGGGCTAGCTGTTTCATCTCTCATTGTCCTTAAGGGGTTTTCCGCTATGGACGTTGGAAAAGGACTATGTGATACTATCGGGCCAAGCGGATGTTCGTATGTGATTGATAGCGAGAACTCACGGCTGTTCGGATTGATCCCCCTTGCTGATCTGGCTTTGACATATTTTCTTGTCGAACTCGTTCTTTCATTAACCATCCATGATCCATCATCCTTCCCTACGTTTCTTTTTGTCTCTTGCTTGACATTGCCTGTTGTCGCCTATTCCATAGGCTGGCAGCTCAAAAGACGTTCATATTGTGTATATTGCCTGGCTGTGGATTGTCTATTGGTCATGGAATTCTTGTTGTTGCTCACAATGGTTCGCCTTCCATTGGACGCTGATGTCAGCTATATTCTGTGTTTTACATTCGGGTGCGCTTCTACTTTGTTTATGATCACCATTTTAAGGAACAATTCCTTGGATCGCACTACGAATAAAAGACTAAGACGCAAAGAAGAGAGCATTCTTTCCGATCCGGATCTTTTGATGAATCTTCTTATGTCGGGGCGTCAGATCGTATCTCTGAATGAATTAAACTTCCCGACACTCAATAACGGATTACAAGAATATGAGCATTGGCTATTTGTGGCTGTCAATCCGTATTGCCTACATTGTAAGGAAATTGTCAATGGCTTGAAAGCTTTGGAGAACATCCGGATCGATGTCGTTTTCGCTGTGTATGATCAAACTGGAGTCAACGCGGCGAGTTGGATTCTTGAAAAGTATGAAGCGGATGAGACTCATGGCGACATGAACGAGGTACTTAACCGATGGTATTCGTCAATGGAATTACCACGAGGATGGAAAAGCAGGGCTGAATATGAGCGTATGGCACTTTCACATAGCCGTTTTGCCGGAAACAAACGAATAACGGAAACTCCTTTTGTCTGCATTGATGGAAAAAGGCTTCCTGATGTGTACGATTATACGGAATTGAAGTTCCTGTTCTGATAGTGAATGGATGGTTGTAATGGTCAGGTTAAATGAAATTTGTAAAATATATTCAGCACGATTCGATGGACTGCGGTCCAACATGCCTGAAGATGGTGGCAAAGTTCTACGGCAAGAACTATAGTCTTCAGAACCTTAGGGACCGATGCCACATCACAAGGGAGGGAGTGTCCCTGTTGGGAATCAGTGACGCGGCTGAGTCCATCGGTTTCCGCACGACTGGTGTCAAGGTGACTTGGAGGCAGATGGTAGAGGAGATGCCTTTGCCTTGCATAGTCCACTGGAATCAGCGTCATTTTGTGGTCGTCTATGATGTTGTGAAGAAACATGGGGTTTATAAGGTTATGGTCGCTGATCCAGCGTCCGGTTTGCTTGAATACACCGAGGAGGATTTCCGCGGATTGTGGTTGGAATCCGAGCGGAAAACGGAAGGCATAGCCCTGATTTTGGAACCCACCCCGAAATTCTACGAGGAAGAGGGTGATGATGAACACAGGCACTATGGTTTCGGCTATGTGCTCAAGTACCTGAGGCCTTACCGCACCTACATAATCCAAATCCTTCTGGCGATGCTCACCGCGAGTGTCATAAGCCTGCTGATGCCGTTCATCACGCAGTCGGTCGTGGACAAGGGAATCGGCACCGGAAGCCTGTCCCTGATTGTGGTCTTGCTCATAGCTCAGTTGACGTTGACTTTGGGAGGACTTGCCAACAACCTGATTCGCAGTTGGTTGATGCTGCACACCACATCGAGGGTAAGCATATCCTTGATCTCCGATTTTCTTTGTAAGTTGATGAGGCTGCCGATCGCGTTCTTTGACAGCAAGATGGTTGGGGACATAATGCAGAGGATTGGTGACTATAACCGTATTCAGACATTCCTGACAGGTTCTCTGCTCAGCATGGTCATAGCGGTGGTGTCCTTTGTGGTTTATGGTCTCATCATGGCAGGTTACAATGCGACCATATTCATTGTTTTTCTGATTGGTGCGTCTTTGTACGTGTTTTGGGTACTGCTTTTTATGAAGAGAAGACGGAAACTGGACTATATGCGCTTCCAGCAGGCCTCGGCGAACCAAAGCAACATCGTCCAACTTATCGGAGGAATGCAGGAGATCAAGTTGAACAACTGCGAAAAGCAGAAACGCTGGGAGTGGGAATCGATCCAGGCGAAACTGTTCAAAGTAGGAGTCAAAAGCCTTACCCTCGGACAGGTCCAGGAGATAGGCTGCACATTCATTGACCAGACCAAGAACATTCTTATGTCGTTCATCGCCGCCAAATCAGTCATAGACGGTGGAATGACTTTGGGAATGATGATGGCTCTCCAATACATCATGGGGCAGATCAACGCTCCGATCTCTCAGTTTATCTCTTTTGTCCAGTCAGCTCAGGACGCATCCATCTCGCTGGATCGTCTTGGGGAGATTCATGAGATGAAAGACGAGGAGCCGGCGGAAGAGGAAAGGATTAAGGACATCCCGTCGGACGCTGACATCGTTTTCCGTGACGTGGTTTTCCAATATGACGGACCGCATTCTCCCAAGGTCCTTGACGAAGTGTCGCTGACGATTCCGTCAGGGAAGGTGACCGCCATAGTCGGTGCGTCCGGCAGCGGGAAGACCACGATGCTGAAGATGATGCTGGGATTCTATCCACCGGTTTCGGGAGAGGTTCTGCTAGGGAATGTCTCATTGAAGAACTACAGCGAGAGCCGCTGGAGGGCAAGGAGCGGGACGGTGATGCAGGAGGGGTACATTTTCTCGGACACCATTGCGGCCAACATCGCTGTGTCTGAGGAATATCCTGACATGGAGAGGGTGCGATGGGCCGCCGGTGTATCAAACATTAAATATTGGATAGAGGGCCTGCCTCTCGGCTACGGCACAAAGATCGGGGCTGACGGACACGGACTGAGTTCCGGGCAGAAGCAGCGCATTCTCATCGCTCGGGCAGCCTATAAGGATTCCCGTTACCTGTTTTTTGATGAGGCGACCAATTCTCTTGACGCGAACAACGAGAGAACCATCATGGAGAATCTGGAGCGGCTCTTCTCAGAGAAGACTGTTGTAGTGGTGGCGCATCGCTTAAGTACCGTGAAGAATGCGGACAACATCATTGTCTTGGACAAAGGGAGGATAGCCGAGCAAGGGACACATTCCCAGCTTACAGCCTTGCGCGGGAAGTATTATGAATTGGTGAAGAACCAACTTGAACTCGGAGGGTGACGGTATGCCGGAAAGAAAAAACATCGAGGGCTTCCATAGCGAGCCTGTTCAGGAGATAATGGGGACAATTCCATCTTGGATCACGAGATGGGGGATCACCGTCATATTCGGTGTGTTTGTTGTCATCTTCATAGGCTGTTGCTTGATCCGTTACCCTCAGACGATAGTGTCTCCTATCGTCATAACGTCATCCAATCCGCCTTCGAGAATCACAGCGAGGTTTTCCGGATTGCTGGACACGGTCGCTGTTGGGAACGGTGGAAAGGTGAGAAAAGGTGACCTTATCGCCTTGTTATCGACTCCGGCGGAATATGATGATGTGATGACGGTCAAGGAGTTTGTTGACAATTGCCATCAGCGACCGTTGGAGGAGATCCTCTCGGATACAATCTTCATGAGCCGGCTTGAATTGGGGGACATTCAGACTTTATGGACCGAGATTGTGACTGTGGCTGATGAGTACGCACGTTACATGACCCTTGATTTGGCAGGTCGTCAGACACAGATGACAAACGACAGGATCAGAAAGAACAAGGAGTACTATGAGTATCTGATGGCGCAGCGTGACATCCTGTTGGAAGACATTTCCATCCAGAGACGGATCATGAACAGCGATTCGATTCTGCTGAGGAAGGAGGCGATCTCTGAATATGAGTTCCAGTCGTCACGACAGTCCTATCTTTCAAAACTGAACAGCCTTACTGGTTTCGAGTCGTCCATGAAGTCAGCGCAGTTGACTATGCTTCAACTGTCTCAGAGTGCTGATGAGATTGAACTTCAGAAACTTAAAGAAGAGAATGAGTTCTATGTCAGGATCAACCAATGTGTCCGGAGGCTTTCGGCTCAGATCGATGCTTGGTTTGAGACCTACGCCATAGTCGCACCGGTTGACGGTTCGGTGTCATTTCAGGATTATTGGAGCAGGGGACAGCATGTGAACACCGGAGATGTTGTTGCGAGTGTCGTTCCCGATGCCGCCGGTGTGGTCGAGGGACGGATGAGAGTGTCTTCCACAGGATTCGGCAAGGTGGTCGAGGGGCAGGAGGTGAATGTCAGGCTGAACGGATTCCCGTACATGGAGTTCGGTATTCTGAAAGGATCTGTCAGCCACATTTCCTCTGTTCCCGAAAAGGATTCTGGCGGAGGAGTATCATACACAATAGAAGTCTCATTCCCCCAAGGTCTGGTCAGCACTTACGGGAAGACATTCCCGATGATTCAGGAGATGGACGGAACCGCAGAGATAATCACCGAGGACATGCGCCTCGCCGGTCAGCTGCTGTACCCTATTAAATCGCTGTTTATGAATCGATGAGCTATAAAGTCAATACATTTAAATTAGTTTTTATATGATTAAACGAATTATTCTTTTTTTGTCATTGTTGTGTGGCATTTCAGCCTTTTCACTTGCTTCAACTGATGGTGAACAAATCGAGATTGTGATCACGGATAAAGGCACTGTTCCGTCTGGCCCGACACATAGGACTCCGTCCAGAATTCCTATGGAATGCTATTATGATTCCGGCATGAATTGCGTTTTGGTCAAATTTAAAAGCGCTGTCGGTGAGGTAATGATTGACCTTTATAATTCAATGACTGGAGAAAGTGTCAATGTTACTGTTCTGGCCAATGGAACCCAGATTATTCCATGTCCAGGGGATGACGGTTATTGTACGATAACGTTTATCCTTTCAAATGGAAAGCAGTATTTCGGAGATTTCCTTTTATGATTGTGAAACAGGCATAAGTTCCGGGTGCCAGATGACACCCGGGTATCTTGCAAATTACTTCAAATCACATTATATTTACGAATTAGAATATTCGTTGTTATGAAGTATTTGCAAGGCTTTGTTCTTTTTGTATCTTTTTTGTTCGTTTCTTGTGGCAACCAGGAAATTAAACATACTTTGTCAGAAGTGGAGAGGTGCATTTGTGAGCATCCGGACAATGCGTTGGAAACACTTCGCGGGATGGATCAAAGTTCACTGAACACGAAAAAGCTGCGTGCAAGGTTTGCCTTGCTTTATGCCATTGCTTTGGACAAGAACTACATAGACACCACGGATGTTTCTGTTATTATGCCTGCGGTTAACTACTACAAGCGGCACGGTAGCCCGGATGAGAAATTAAAGACACATTTCTATCTTGGTCGTATTTATCTGAATGCCCATCGGTTTGAAAAGGCTGCATACGAATATGCATTGGCGGAGTCAGAGGCGGAAAAGTCACAAGATCTTGTGCAGAAAGGTCTATTGTTCATGAATTTCAGCTATCTATATAATTGGATCCATAACAATGACAAACAACTTGAATATGCGGAAAAAGGTCTGGCTTGTTACAGGGAGGCCGGTGATTCGAGTCGCATGAACTTGTCATACGGTGATCTTGCGCGTGCGTATCATGGAATGCGGGAATGGGATAAGGCTGATTCATTGTACCATGTCGGGATTGAAAAGATGAGGCATGATACTTTGGTGGTGTCTAACCTTCTTTCCAATTACGCCAAAATGAAAACGATTCAGTCGGAACCAGACCCTCATGGTGCTATTTCCTTGTTGGAGTCTCTGTCACAAAAATATCACCAACCACTGTCCATAATTGATTATGGAGTGTATGCGTACGCCTCTGACATGATAGGGAATCAAGCCACTTGTGACCGGATCGCCACTCAACTTGAGAATCTTGATGCAAAACATAAAAAAGATGCTTTGATTTGGCTGTATCGTATATATAACAGAAGAGGTGATTATAAGAAAGCATTGGATTATTTGCAATCCGCCAAGGTGTATAATATTGATATGTTGGATTCCCTTTTGGCTCTGCCTGTTTCGGAGGGGATTCAGGATTATTATCGTTCTGTCGCGGATGAGAATCGTGTCAGAAGCCATAGGATAGTGATAATATCGGCTGTGAGTCTGTCCTTTGCTGTTCTGCTGTTTATGATATTATTACTATATCATCGAGTTCGGTTGATGAAAGAACGTGAGAATGATAGACAGATGTTGCGCCTTTTAGATGAGACGAAGAGAGTTTTGGAGCAGGATAATGCAGAGTTGAAATCCAAATACGACAAAAGTGAGGAGGAACGGGGAAAGGCGCGTTTGTCTTTAGCTTCTGTTTATAAGGGGAAATTTGCCACAATGGGAGAACTCTGTAAGATTTATCTGGGCTTAAACGATCGTAGTGATAAGAAAGAGGTTATTTATTATCGTGTGGAACAGATTATTTCCGAGATCAATGGTGACAATAATCTATTCGACAAATTTGAGTCTCGGATCAACCAAGATCTTAATGGAATCCTTGTCCATATGAAAAAGGACTTGGGAATTGCAGATAAAAAGGATGAGCGTTTTATCTGTTATCTTATTGCCGGGTTGGATTCACAGACTATAGCAATGCTGCTTAACCTTTCCGTGCCTAATGTTTATACAAAGAGATCTCGTCTTCGTGAACGTATCAGAAAATTAAATTCTCCTTATAAAGATGATTACTTGTTGGTGATTTAGCCGAACTTTTTTCTTACAATTCTTCTATGAACATGAAAGGGACCATGTTTGTGTAGCCGTGTAGTGCTGTTTCTTTTGCGCAGAGTTATCTTGTAAGAATCCAATCTTACACAGTATTAGCCTTATTGGTGTAATTGGTTTATTGTTAATTAATTGACTAGAGTCAAAAGAGGGCTTTTGTAAGATGGAATCCGTCGTTGGATGCCATGACTTTCGTAAAATACGATTATATTCGCGTTTGCTGCCTATCGAAAATCAGATGCTATTTTTGATTTTGTTTTAGTTAATGGCCGTAGTGTATAATGTTTAACTTTATTGATTAGTTATGTACAGACTATCTAAAAAACAGATGAATGAAATATCGGGAGGTATTTCACGTGAAGAGTACTGTAAGCAGTTGAACGAAATGTTCGAGTATCAGACCGAAGTTCAGACTTGGACTGATGAAGAATGGGCGAATGCAACCGATGCTTGGAACATGTACTGTGCGAATTAGTCTTCTTTCGTTCCGCTGTGGGAAGAAAACTTCTCCCCACAGCGTGATTGTGTTGCGGACGGTATTCATCATTGGCTTTTTAGTAGGGACACTTCCCTTGGTCTTGGCGCAGGGAAAGACGGTTGAGCCGGCCATTTTGGAGTGCCGCTATCTGGAAAGGGTGGTGGTGGACACGTTGTCTGGGCGGAGAGTGAGCGACACACTTATTCTTAAGGCTGGAAGAACTGCTTCTGCATTCTACAGCAAGGACTTGCTGTTTGCGGATTCGCTGAAGGCCCAGCCTGATGGCCAGCAGGAGTTCAGGCGGCTGATGTTGCTGTACGCCAAGGAGGGTAGGATCAGCGAATTGACCAGCAACACGTCTGAATATATCTACCAGAACTGGCCGGATGGTTGTATTACCACCAGAGCAAAGCTTGGCAAGGAACCGGTGGAGTTCACGGAGGAAAGAGAACTGCCGAAATGGACCTTGAGAGATTCCGTCAAGACAATTCTGGGGTATGAGTGCCGTATGGCGGAGGCAGACTTCCGTGGCCGGAAATGGGTGGCGTGGTATTCAGTGGAAGTCCCTTTGAGTGTGGGGCCTTGGAAACTATGGGGGCTGCCCGGACTCATATTCGAGGCATACGACAGCCGGATGGAATATTCATATTCAATGGTTTCCATTTCTGCCGATTCTTCAGGAAACGTGACTGTGTTTGATTGGTCCGATGGTAAGAAAAAGTACACAAAAGTGACCCGCCAGAAGTATTTGAGAGCATATTCTGGACAAGACTTCGTCAATGCGTCCAAGGCGAAGGAGGCTGGATTGGGGAATATGGCTTCCGAAAGGAAATATGATTTGAGAGAGAAGGACTATTGATCATGTCAAGGTGGCTGCTGACATACCTTCTTTTGTTGTCGTCATTCATGTCGATGGCGCAAGGCATTGTCATTCATGGAACGGTCCGTTTCAAGGAAGACGATGAGCCGGCTGCTGGAGTGAATGTGATGCTTTTCGGGCAAGACCGCAAGTCGATGCTCGGCTTCGGCCAGACGGACGGGAACGGACGTTTCAGACTTGAATATTCGGGGACCGCGGATTCTCTTGTCCTTCGGTGCACCGGGATGGACATCAAGATGCAGGAAAGGCGTATTCCTGCGTCTGATCAAAGACTTGACATCATTGTCACAACCTCTCCGTTGGTGATAAGAGAAGCCAAAGTGAAGGCTGATCCGATGTCAGCGAAAGGCGACACCGTTGTGTACTATGTCGGACAGTTCCGTGATGAAACAGACCGTGCTATAGGCGATGTGCTGAAAAAGATGCCTGGAATAACGGTCGAGGAAAGTGGCCGGATCGCCTATAATGGTAAGCCAATCAATCGTTTCTACATCGAAGGAATGGATATGATGGGAAAGTCTTACGGTGTGGCAACGAACAATGTGAGGGCCGAGGACATCGCAAGTGTCGAGGTCTATGAACGGCATCAGCCTGTCAAGGCGTTGGAGGACATCGAGCGGACTGACCAAGCCGCGCTCAATCTGCGTCTGAAAGACGATGCCAAGGGCGTGTGGAATGCAATGGCTCAGCTTGGAGCAGGCTACAAGCCTGCGATGTGGAACGCCGAAGGCTTGGGAATGCGTTTCTCGAAAGCATTCCAGACATTGCTTACCTACAAGGGAAATAATGAAGGAGAGGATGTCGCCTCCAAGGAGGTTCTTCCTTTCGAGCAAACTGACGACTTGGCGGAAATGCTAGGAATCCGTACATTGTCAGAGCCTTCCATTGACCGGACAAAGTACTTGTTCAACAATCTGCATGCAGCATCGGTGAATGCGATGTTTAAACTGAGAAAGAATCTGGACATTGTCGCCAAAGCCACGTACCTGAAAGATCGGCAGACCGCGGATGGGGTTACGAGCACAAAATACTTTTTCAAGGATGGTCCCCCGGTTGAGGTCAACGAGAATCTGTCCTCGGTGCATTCCACAAACCGGGCTGACCTGGAATTTAAGATAAGGAACAACTCTTCCAAGCATTATTTGAATGAATCAGTGGAGTTCAACGGAGTCTGGAATGAAGGGCTCGGAACTTCCGGAGGTGTGTCACAGCTGCACCATTCGGACAAAATCGTCTTGAAAAACAATTTCACCGATTTGGTGAGACTTGGCTCTAAAGTGTTCTCCGTGCTCTCTGATGTTGAATATGCTCGTCTTCCGGAAAGCCTTTCGGTCAGTCCGTTCTTGTTCTCGGATGATGCCGCGGATGCTGTCCAGTCTGTCACTTCCGAGCGCTTGAAAGTCATGAATGAACTAAGGTTTTCCGTCAACAAAGGCAATTGGCAATTCCGAGTTACCGGCAACGCTGATTTCCACATGGAAAACCTTGAGTCCGAACTTAGGACACAAACTTTCAACATTCCTATTGACAGCCTGTCGAATGATTTGGCTTTCAGGAGATTTGACATCATGGTGAATCCTGCTGTCGAGTACAATGCCGGTGAGCCTCTGAAACTGACATTGGCTTTTCCGTTGGACTACAGACTTTCAAAGATCAACGGACTACATAAGAGACGCCTTCTCGCCGCTCCACGGTTGACAGTCTCAGGAGACGCTTCTAACCGTTTAAGGTACTACGTGTCAGTTTTCTACAACGACAAAGAAGGCGAAATCAATGATTGTTACTCTGGCTACATCATGACGGATTATCGTATGTTGACCCGCAAGGCCGGAGTGCTTCCGAACACCTCATCATTGGCTGTTTCAGGAAGATTGGAGTACAGAAATCCTCTTTCTGGTCTGGTCGCATCCGGTTCTCTACGTTGGTCAAGATCAAGGCGCAACCTGATTTTCAGTTCATTCATTGACGGCTTCCGATTTAGCGAGTCGGCTTTGGAACTGGATAACCGGTCGGACAATCTGTTCGCTTCTGTCAATTTTAGCAAACGTTTTCAAAGCCTTTCAACAACAATCAGCTCCAATCTTAACTGGTCGCTGAACGACTCCCCGATCATCCGTCAAGGCAGCCTGATGTCGATTCACCGTTCTGCGCTCCAAGGCAAACTTGAAACTCTCACAAAGCTTACCTCATTTCTGAATATGGAATATTCATGCTCGTTTTCCGATTTCTCCAGCGGACTCTCCGGGGTGACGTCTCTTTCCGACATATTCCTTTTCCGTCAATCGCTTGTGGCCAATCTTTCTTTCCTTAAATCTTGGACCCTATGCGGAGGGTTTGAGCATTACCACAATGACATCATTCGCGGTAAGGACAGAGACATTTTATTCTCCGACCTATCTTTGTCATACAAAAAGAGGCGTTTCGAATATTCCGTCTCCGCCCGTAACCTTTTGAACCGCGGAACCTTTAGTAGTACCAGGTCCGATGACCTGATCGAGTATTCCTCCATTCGCACCCTCCGCCCAGCCTCTGTGATGCTTAAGATCCTGTTTAATCTGAGATAAGCTTCATTTTTTTTCTTACGGTCTCTTCTTTTGTCTCTGGCAAAATCCCGCTCTCACGGCTCTCCAGGGGTGATTCCCACTAATAAAATCATACCTGTAAGAGTCTTGTCTTACAAATAGTTCTTGAGATGTGATGTATTTTATTGAATAGATGGTGGTTATATTGTTGCTTCGGTGAAGTTATGTGTAAGAGAAAATTTGCCATCTTCCTATGATGTGAGTAAAAAACGATTTATATTTGTGTAAATTAACAATGTTTGTATTAAAACTTAATTAGGAATAATATCTTAAATGAAGAATAATGTTATAGCTAGCATGGTGGCGGTATTGCTTTCATGTGTGGCACTTCCGATTGTTCATGCGCAACCGTCACCTTATCATTATGCGCAGCGTTCGTCCTATCCGTTCGGCTGTAGGGATGTGGCGAGCAAGAAGGAAGTAGGGAGGTACCATCTGCTCATCCAGTACAGATTCACCGTGAATATGTCGGCGGAGGAAGGAGGCAAGGAATATACTCAGGACTACGACCTGATGAATTTGGAAATAGGGAAATATTTTTCAAGATATTACAGCACCTCTGCAGACAAATGCGACTCGATTGTGTTCAATGCCCGTAACGGCAAACGGTTAGGGGATCGTGGTGTCGATGCGTATGGATGGATGAAAGGAGGCCGGCTTGCTTTGTACGAGGACTATTATCAGGACTATCCTGATAAAGGTCGCTGCACTGTCAGAATGGGCATCGGGGCTAATGAATATGAATATACTGATGAAATACCTGTCTTTCAATGGAAATACAACCTTGCTGAAAAACGGGAGATTCTTGGATACACTTCTCTCGGAGCTGAAACAAGTTTCCGCGGTCGTCGCTACAAGGTCTGGTTCACTCCCGACATCCCTTCCAGCAGGGGACCATGGAAGTTTTACGGTTTGCCGGGATTGATAATGGCCGCTGAGGATGAGGAAGGAATATTCAAATGGGAGGCGGTCGGCATCTCCTCGGTCGAGGGAAAGATGTACATATTCGATCCTTCTGTCGGCCACACTCCTTCCGCCAGTCCGATAGTGGTGAAGAAAGTTTCCAGAAAACAAGGCTTGGAGTTGGAGAAACGAAAATGGAGTGATCCTCAAGGGCCTTATCTTGAGGCTGGGATAATTTCTATTGTTGACCGTATGGAGAATGGCCGGATGGTCAGTTACACCGTGACTGCGGAAAATAGGGAACTGTTTGCCTATCCTCCATTCCCTCAATTGGAACTAGAATGATTCGAAGATTGGTGTCGTACATATTCGCCAGTTTGTTCAGCTGCGGGCTTTGTGCCCAGACAAGGCTTTATGGTGTCGTCTGTGACAAAGAGTCCGGCGAGCCTGCGGTCGGGGTCATGGTCTCGGTGCTGGCTGTGGATGGAAGTGCCTTTTTGGGTGTGACCACAACTGATAGTGAGGGAAAGTATGAGATTCTGTTCAGAACAGATCAGGACAGTGTCAGAGTGTCGGTGTCCGGTTTCAACATCAGAAAGGAAGCTAGGGCGATCAAAGTGTCAGATCAAGAATGCTCTTTCAGAACCATTTATGACAAACTTGCCATAAAGGAGTCCGTCGTGAAGTCTGAACCTATAAAAAGAACCGGTGACACCTTAACCTACTATGTGGGTAATTATCTTGACTCGACTGACAGGGCCATCGGAGACGTATTGAGGAAACTGCCTGGTGTCGCGGTGACAGAATCCGGTAGGATTTTCTACAACAATAAGCCAATCAACAAGTTCTATGTCGAAGGATTGGATTTGATGGAAGGACGTTATGGCGTGGTCACAAACAATGTGAGGGCAAAGGACGTTTCAAAAGTCGAGATCTTGGAGAACCATCAACCTGTCAAATCTCTTAGGAATATGATCAGTTCGAACTCCGCTGCCGTCAACCTTAGGTTGAAGGATTCTGGAAAAGGCAGTGCCATCGCCGCGATTCAGTTTGGTCTTGGTTACTCTCCAACGATGTGGAATAATCAGGCCGCGATAATGTACTTCTCTGGTAAGTATCAGTCATTGAGCATATTCAAAACTGATAATTCCGGTGAGGACATATTGACCGAGCTATCTGACCAGTACGAGCATCATCAAGAATCTTCAGCGAAGATATCTATTATCCCGCCTGTTCCTGAACTTGGCAAAGAGCGTTATATGGACAACCGTACATTCGCGTTGTCCGTCAACAATCTTGTCAAGATAGACAGCGTAGGGGAGAGTACTCTCAATGCGAATGTGACATACTATAATGATTATCAGAAATATTCACACTCGACAGAAATAATTGAATATCTTCCCGGCTCTTCCGTGTGGTCATTGAGGGAAAGAAACTTGGCTCACGACAGGAAAGAAAGAATTGAGATCAACGCCAATTACACCCACAATGGGGACAAGGCGTTTTTTAGAGAGAGGATGATTCTTGGATTCGGGCGTGAGAAAGGGGGCGGTGTCGTGTCTGACACGATGGGGCATAATCTCCGAGTTAAACCTGATTATCGTCTCAAGAACATCCTGAACGTTGTCAGGACAATGAAAAACGGATGGCATTTCTCTTTTCAGTCTGAGACACAGATGTCAGGGGAAAACCTTACTTATGAGGTTTATCCTCCGATGCTCGAGTTAGTGTCCCTGCACGGAGAAAGGGCTGTTCAGCAATTCAATACCGTATTGTTGGACACTAAAAATCATTTGTCCGTCTTTAGATTCTTGACTCGGGATATTCGGTTAACTGGTCTTGCCGGAGTTGATTATCAGAATCGTGGTCAAGTCAGTTCGTTGAATTTCAATACGATGGCACATATTCCTGATTCATTGGCAAATGACGTGTCCTACAATTATTTCCGTCCATATTTCAATGCCAGTTTAACCTATGGCGCAAGAAATGTTGAGGTGTCTGCCGGAGGTTTGCTTGAGAATGTACATCTTGGTATAAACGACCATATTTCAGACACTTTCCAAAAGAAGACAGCCGCCTCCGTGAATCCGTTTCTCAGAGTGAACTACCGTTTTTCTCCATCGTTCACGTTAATTTCTTCATTCTCAAGACAGAGAATATTATCTCCAAGTTCACCATGGTTTGGCAATGGATTGATTATGACGGGTTACAGAACCATTTCCGGGCAAACGGCAAGAATTGTGGACAGCCGTTATACATCTTTTGACGCGCAGTTACGCTATGCCGATGCGTTGTCTTCCTTATTCGGCTCTTTGGAGTTTACCTTATGGAAAAACAAGTCGGATGTCATTTCCGGAATAATTTATGATGGAATTGTCAGTAGAACGGATTATAAAAATTCAGACAACCTCAGCTATGGTTATAGAGTGGATGGCCGCGTGGAGAAGCGTTTCTCCGCCATCAGCACGACAATAGGGCTACCGTTTGGGTACCACAGAATATTGTCAGACAATTACCGTAACGGTTTGATTTTCCAAACAACGACGGAAGAGATTCCTTTGGGATTAAAGGTCTCTTCAAGAATCTCACGAGCCATTAATTTCTCTTACAATATGACGGCTTCTATAATAGGCGGCAGCTTCAGTGATTCGGATCAGAAACTACCTCAAATGACCACCCTCAACCAAACGCTGATAGCAAGATTCTTCCCGAAGAGGTTTTGTGTCTCGGTTCTTGGAGAACATTATTTCAACAAGAGTGAGCTCTATGGAAATAATTCCGCATTCTTTATAGACGCGACATTGAGTCTGAGACTGAAGAAGATTGAACTCATTCTCGAAGGCCGCAATTTGCTGAATGATAATACTTATGCCAAACGAACCCTGACCGGATCCACAGAGATTCAGAACATCGATGCCCTCCGCCCAGCCTCTGTGATGCTGAAACTTAGGTTTAATATTCATTGATAATGATGACATGGTTGGCAAGAATATTAGGATATCTTATTTATTGTGGATTTTCATTATCTTCTGCTTTTCCTGTGTTGGTGCGGAGAACACAGAGACTGGCTTCGGGCAGGTCACAGTCATATTCAAAGACGCGCCAGAGCAGAGAAGCACCGACAGGATCGGACATTTGAATTGTGTGCATGGGGCGATCATCGCTTATGTGGACAGCGTTGGGCGTGAGATGGGATTCAACCCAAGGAGCATCGGCTATGATACTTTGGATGTTCCAACGTATCATGGCTATGCGGAGATAATCCACCTTTATCAGGCTTGCGAGGAGATTCCTTTCCTTTTGCCGGAAGGCGATTCTGTGATGGTTACATATGACCAAGATGCCAGGCCAGTGATAAGAAGCCTTAATAATGATGAATGTTCCCGGCTCTATCGTCTGCCGGAGTCTGTCTCTGGATTGGTTCACCGGAACGGATACTCTTTCAGGTCGATTCTTAGGAATCCTCGTTTCCGGGCAGCGGAAAAATACCTCACCGATTCTGAAAGCCAAAGAAAATATCCTGGACTGGAAAAGATTTTTAATGAGTATTATGTTGATCTTGATTCGGCTGAAAACGTGTACAATAACTGGCGAGATTGCTTTTCCGCGAAATTGGATTCACTTTCACAAACAGGAAAACGCGGACGAGAATATTCTCGCTGGTACAGGCAGACGCTGCTTGAAGATGGGTGCCCTGCCGGTCGCATCAAACAATCAGACAGCCTACTGCGCTATGTCACACATCTTCATAAGCTGATGGAATATCCAGATGAGGGCTATGACTCATTTGATTATACCGGCAGGTTTGATTATGTGGCGCTGGACACGACATTAAGCAAGGCCGCGAGGAAGTCTCTGCTGCGTCACTACATTGACAGAATAAATGACACGGGTTGGGTTCCGTATCCGGATGATGTTGTTGATGAATACAATGAAAAATATCTCAATTTGACTAGTGATAGCTCTTTCACGCGTCCGGTAATGGAAAAGCCTAATGTATCTTCTATGGATGGTTATACATACGGTATTGTCCTTCAGGATATTACGGGGAACAGACTGTCATTGGCGGAAGTTATAGAGAAACATAGAGGCAAGGTGGTCTATTGTGACCTGTGGGCAAGCTGGTGCGGTCCTTGCCGGAAAGAGATGCCTGCTTCAAGACGACTGAAAGAAAGATTGGATTCTGGTGGAGTCATATTCATGTACATCTCGTCAGACAGAAATGAATCTGACTGGAAGCGGGCTGTCAAAGAATATGATTTGGGCGATATTGGCGAGAATTACCGGATAGTGTCAGCTGAGTCCAAATTCTTGAAGGAGATCAAATTCCGATATATCCCGAGGTATCTTATATTCGACACCGACGGAAGACTTGTTAATCTTGACGCTCCGCGTCCCTCATCGTCAGAGATAATAAATGAGATCGGTAAATATATTGACTGGAAAAAGAGAAGTCTGTCACTTAAATATTAAGGATTTAATATTATATTTGATAAAACGTTAGATGCTGACATGGCTGATAGATTGACTAAAAGATGTACTCAATTGCTGGTCATTTTGACCGTGCTGATGATTGAAGTGGATTCCTTTGCGCAACGCTCGGTCTCTGGACGGGTGACCGATGCGGAGAGCGGGGTAGGAGTGGACGCTGTGAACGTCATGCTCCGCCGTCCTGACGCTGTGAGCATAATCGCGTTCGCGATGACATCAACTGACGGTTCCTACAAAATCACTTTCAACTCGGAAGCCGACACTCTGTTGTTGATGGTCTCCGGATTCAATGTTGTTCGTCAGGAAAAGATTCTGACGAAATCCATGAAAACGGTTGATTTCAAGGTGCTTCATTCCGACCAGAAAATCCGTGAGGTAACGGTCAAGGCCGACCCGGTCAAGCGATCGAGCGACACATTGACCTATTATGTGTCCTCATTTCGTGACTCAACCGACCGAAGCATAGGTGACGTGCTTCGGAAGATGCCGGGGATCGAAGTGTCCGAAAGTGGAGGCGTGAAGTATAACGGTGTGTCTATCAATAAATTCTACATTGAAGGCATGGACATGCTCGGTGGCAAATACGGCATCGCCACGAACAATGTTCAAGCCAAGGATGTTGCCAGCGTTGAAGTCTATGAGAATCATCAGCCTATAAAAGTTCTTCAGGATTGGGTGAGGTCCGACCAGGCCGCTTTGAACCTTAAACTCAAAGAAAAGTCTAAGGGGACATGGAACGGTGTGGTTGAGGCCGGAGCGGGCTACAAACCGCTGCAGTGGTCCGGACAGTTCACCCCGATGTATTTCACCAAAGGGTTCCAGACCATCCTCACCTACAAGGGCAACAACATGGGGCGTGATGTCTCCAAGGAACTCATCGACCAATCAGGGAATTTCGGTTCGATTCCGGAATTGGTTTCGATAATCTCACTGAGCCAGCCACCGCTCGATGAGAGCACATGGCTGAACAACAACATTCATTCGGCGTCGGCCAACGGAATAATAAAGACAGGAGAACATACGGAGGTGACGGCCCAGGCGCATTACTTTCGGGACAGGCGCACGGCGGAATCCTCCTCAGAGACGATTTTTCATTTGTTGGATGAGCCGTCTTTCAGCATTTCTGAACAAATGTCCGCGAGCCAAGTGATTGATGAATTGCAGACAACTTTAAAGTTCAGGCATAATTCGGACAGGTGTTTTTTCGATGACAATATTGAGCTGACTGTCAAGGGGGCGGATGCCGATGGTGATGTCGTGGGTGATTCGGAGACCTTCAGCCAACATTCGCACCTTCCGTATCTAAAACTGCGTAATCATTTGAATGCCATCCAGCAGCTCGGCAAGTGGCAGCTTAACATCTGGTCTGACACTGACTATGCAAGACGGAAGTCCTACCTTTCAGTGGGTCCGAACATTCTTGAAGAATATGGCGTGTCGGGTGAAGGCCTCAGGCAGGACATTCTTTCCACGAAATTGTATTCAGTAACGTCTGTAAGCACGTCCCGTCAGGTGCGTCGGTGGATTTTCGGCCTGTTGGTGAGAGGAACTGTCGATTTGGAGAATTTCAGATCGGACTTGACCCCGGCGGATTCGATGCGTAATGACATAGGCTGGCGACGTGTTGATCTGTCGTTGACTCCATCCATTGGTTATTCAATAAGCGGTCGTTTTAGTTTCGACCTTTATTCTCCGGTGGTTTACTCTGACATCAGCTCCAATGACAGACTCTCTTCAAAATCGGATTATGGACGCGTGATCATCTCTCCGAACGCTTCTCTCAAATGGACTCCGACCTATAACCTGACCATCAAAGCCTCCGCCAATTACGGAGAGAGACTTGGCGGCCTTTACGACATGTTCAGTGGGTATATTCTTAAGAATTATCGAACATTGGAAAGGCGCAACGGTGACTGGAACAGGACAAGAAGCGGTTCGGTGTCGCTTGACCTGTCATATTCAAACGCTGTCAAGGCTTTCTTTGCCAACGCTTCGGTGATGTCGTGGAAGTCCCGTGCCGACTTCAAGACTGGTGTGAATTATTCTGGACTTCTGAGCAGTCGTGTATCCTATCATATTCCTGATGAAAGATCCGGGGTGTCGTTCGGAGCGAATGCTAGCAAACGCTTCCAATCGATAGCGACAACTGTCAAATTGGGTTCGGAATGGTCTAGTTCGTGGACGGATCTCATGCGGCAAGGAAAGACAGTTCCGGCCACAAATGATGCCTTGACATTGTCGGCCATGGTCGAGTCAAGAGTAAGCAATGTCTCAGTCCTGTCATATTCCGGTTCATTCCAATCCAATCAGTTCCGAATGAGCGGAGTTGACGGTTCCACTCCTATCAACTCTGTCCGCCAGACCGTCTCCTTGAACTTCCTGGTTGGAAAGAAAATCATCACCGGCGCTTCTTGCCGCCATTTCTACAACAACGGCATTCGTGGTTTTGACAGGAATATGTTCTTCGCGAACCTGCGCCTCTCCTTCAGACACAAGCGTCTTGAATATGTCGTTGAAGGCTCCAACCTGCTGGGCACCAAGTATTACGGCACTTCTTACTTCGGAGCCAACGAGACCCACACCACCCTCTATCGCCTTCGTCCTACCTCTGTCACGGCCAGTGTACGTTTCAGCCTCAAGTGATTGTGCGGTATGGAAAGTCTTTACCGTGATCTGTTATTCGCTGACTTATAATGAAATAAAGAGTCTCCTTTAGTTGATTGATGCTAAAGGAGACTCTTTAATGTGCTTGATGTCAGTGGATTGTCCTCCACCGCTTCGGAAAGCTACTTGCCGAAGTAACGGGTGAGGAGGCCGTAGAAACCGGCTCCGTGACGGGCTTCGTCCTTGGCCATCTCGTGTACGGTGTCGTGGATGGCATCGTAGCCGAGCTGCTTGGCTCTTGTGGCGATGGCGAGCTTGCCTTCGCAGGCACCGGCCTCGGCCTGGTAACGCTTCTCAAGGTTGGTCTTGGTGTCCCAGACTACGTCACCGAGAAGCTCTGCGAACTTGGATGCGTGCTCCGCCTCTTCGAAAGCGTACCTCTTGAAGGCCTCCGCGATCTCAGGATAGCCCTCACGCTCGGCCTGACGGCTCATCGCGAGATACATTCCGACCTCCGTGCACTCTCCGTTGAAATGATCCTTGAGGCCCTGGACAACTTCCTTGTCCTCTACACGGCCGTCACCGATGTGGTGCTCGCAGGCCCACTGAGGCTTGCCGCCCTCATCCTTGATCTCTACGAACTTGCTCGCAGGAGCGTGGCACTGCGGGCACTCTGCAGGAGGGTTCTCGCCTTCGTAAACATAACCGCAAACCAGACATCTGAATTTCTTTTTCATAACAAAATCTTTTAAAGTCAAACAAAATGAAATAAAACGATAAAGCATCGTTTGATGTCACAAAGTTAATGCCAATATTTGAATTTACAAAATAGAATGATTCAAAAT